>Ga0181343_1000157_pt1 | contig 32935 bp, 58 predicted proteins | sample Su13VDMLBSD_FD_130110 | JGI IMG/M metagenome (GOLD analysis project Ga0181343, IMG submission 130110) | Freshwater viral communities from Lake Michigan, USA - Su13.VD.MLB.S.D | ecosystem: Environmental > Aquatic > Freshwater > Lake | place: USA: Michigan | collected 2013-07-15
CGTATGGTACTGAGTTGGCTTTGTGTCAGCGGTATTATTACCGCAACTCACAAAGCGGTAGCGCAACTGGAACACTGGGCTTTGGCGTTTCTGTGTCAACAACGCAGTCTGATATTCAGATTCCATTTCCAGTGACGATGCGAAGCGCTCCAACATTCAACTACGGTGGTAGTCCGATTGTTACTGACTCAATTGGGTACAACTTAAGCGTAAGCTCAATTGCAAATCAGTATGCAAACCAACAAGCAATGCGGACATTTTTAAACCACGCTGCGACGGCAACGGTGCGAAGCCCTGCCACCTTAAGTCATATCGCTAGTAACAGTGCGTTTGTTGAATTAACTGCGGAGCTTTAATCATGTACAAACAATGCCAAGTGCCTGCCATCTACGCAGGAACAGAACCACAAAGTGTCATTCGCACAACCGATGGCGCTTGCATCCCATTCGACCCCGCCAACACAGACTACCAAGCCTATTTGAAATGGCTGGAAGAGGGCAACACGCCTGAACCAGCAGACCAAGGAGAATAAACATGTCATTAATCCTGTCCGGCACAGCCGGTTTATCTGATGTAGACGGTTCTGCTGCTACCCCTGCTATCAGAGGTACTGATACAAACACAGGCATCTTCTTCCCTGCTGCTGACACTATTGCCTTTGCTGAAGGTGGTGCGGAATCTATGCGTCTTGATAGTAACGGCAACTTAGGTTTAGGTGTTACGCCTGCGACTTGGAGTACACCGGCATTTAATTTTGGCTCAAATGCGGTGGGTAGCTTGTCTGTTATTGGTGTTACAACGACTTTAGGCAATAACATAAATTTCAACGGCGGATATAAATACACAACCACAGCCGCTGTTGGTGTTTATCAGATCAGCAACAACTCTCACATTTGGTACAACGCCCCATCTGGCACAGCAGGTAACGCCATCACCTTCACCCAAGCAATGACGCTTGATGCTAGTGGGAATTTGTTGGTTAACATAACTTCACCGCTTAGTAGCGCCGCTAACCGAAATGAAATTACGCTAAATGGTGGCTCTAACGGGGCAATTCTTTCATTTGGAGTTAGTGGGACTCGCAAAGGATATGTTTATTCAGAGTCTACTGATTTCTCTGTTGCCAACGAAGGTGCTGGGGCCATGCGTTTCCTTAACAACGGCTCAGAACGTGCCCGTATCGACTCCAGCGGTAACTTGCTGGTGGGGACTACAAGTACGCCGGGGGCAGGGTCATCCACTACTGGTGTTGGGCTTTTGGCTGGTGGTGCGGTAACAATTCAACGAGCAGCAGCTACTCCATTCTATTGCGGTCGATCAAACGATGGCGAAGTCATGGCGCTGTATTCAGGAACTACACAGCGTGGTCAAGTTTCTATCAGCGGTGCAACAACAACCTACGGCTCTTTCTCTGATTACAGACTGAAGGAAAACATTATTCCGTTGACAGGCGCTGTTGCAAAAGTGATGGCGTTAAAGCCAAGCACATTCAACTTCATTGAGTTCCCAGAACAAACAATCAACGGCTTTGTTGCTCATGAAGTTGCAGAAGTTGAGCCTATTGCTGTAACAGGTCAAAAGGATGCTGTTGATGAAGAAGGAAAACAACTTTATCAAAGCGTTGACCCTGCAAAGCTGGTTCCTTTGCTGACAGCAGCCATCCAAGAACAACAAGCCATCATCACATCTTTGACAGCCCGTATCACAGCCTTGGAGCAATCATGACAATCACATGGAAAATCAATAACCTAGAACGCCAAACCTCTGATGGTCTTGTAACAGTAGTGCATTGAAAGGAAACGCATGATTAAACTAGAACTCACCGTTGACGCTGTTAACTTCATTCTGCAAGTCTTAGGCGAACTGCCTACCAAGACAGGCGCTTATATGCTCCTCAAGCAGATTGAAGACCAAGCAAAAGCTCAAGTTCCAGAAACTCCACCAGCGGAATAAAATGCTGCCATGAGCGACCAATACACCCCCCTTCGTACTCCGTTTCCGGTGATGAGTTTCACGCCGGACATACCGAGTAACGCACTTAGCCCTTCTGAGTACAACTCAGGTAGGAATGTGGAGTGCGATGTCCGTGGGATTAAAAAGGTCGCTGGTGAACAAGCAATCCTTTCTGCCATTCCCGGCAACCCTGTTTACTGGGAAGGTGGTTTTAGGGGCGCTACTTGGACCTACATTGTCGCCACCCGTGAGGGTAAGTGGTATGCCATCACCTCTGCTGGCATCTCCAATATCACCCCCGGCGTGGGCGCTAACCCCAATGTGGCCTTATCTGGCTATTCTGATGATGTAAATATCACATCGTCTTGGGTTGGTAGTGTTTTCTTTATCAATGACGGTCTTCGTCCACCAATGTACTTCTTGCCAAATGTGACACCTCAAGAAATACGAATCTATGACGCAGCTCCTGACTTCTATGTTTGGAACTATGAATCCACTTTGTCGCCAGCAGTTACTTCGGTGACCGCTGCCTTTGTTCGCAACTACTCATCCCCTAACGTTGGCAACATCTTGGTGTCTGGCAACCTGACAAAGACCTTCAGCACTGGCACAACAGTTAACTACCCGACAACAATCCGTTGGTCACAGGCATTTGCCAATACTGGCGTACCAGCTACATGGGCTCCTACCCTGAACAACGTTGCCAACGAACAAGAGATCCCTGTGCGTGGTCCTATCGTTGACGGCTTCTTCCTTGGGGCTAACTTCTACATCTGCTCCTACTGGGACACAGTTGTGATGACCCCTATTGCTTACCAAAACAGCACAGCGCCTGTCTTTGGTGTGCGCCTGTTTAACCAAGGTCGTGGGTTGCTGAACAACAACTGCTGGACCAACACAGACTCTGAGGTCTACGGGCTTGATAGCCGTGATATCTGGGTGTTTGACGGATCTAACTTCACACCTCTGGGTAACCAACGGGTCAAGAATTACTTTTATTCAAACTTGAATAAGACATATTCAACCAGAACATTTATGGTGAACAACACCCAGAAGAACCAGATTGAGATCTACTATCCTGATCTAACCTCTACTGGTTGGTGCAACAAGATGTTGTCGTACCGCTATGACTTGAAGATCTGGAATGCTCCAAAGGATGTTCAGAACGCCTGTATGGGGACTGAGGGTCCTGTGTTTGAGTCTGGTGCTTTCACATTTGCCTCTAGAACGGTCACATACGCCCGTGGAGGGGTGTCTGGACAGCAGCCAGTACAAACGGGTGTAACCAACGGATTTAGCGGTTCTGCGATCCCATGCCTGTTTGAGCGCAAGAATGCCACCTTGCAGACAGAAGAGGGTCCTGTGCCTTACTCTGCCAAAGTGTATGTACACCGTGTTTTGCCTGAGATCTCTGGTACTGGCAGGATTGACATTACTGTTGGCGGCGCTAACTCGACTGCTCAAGAGCCGACCTACGGCACTACCACCTCAATGGAAATCGTGACGGATACACCTTGGGTGACAACCACTCAGAACACTGTGCGTACTGTGTCTGTCAAAGTGGAGTCAAACGATGCTACTGATGCTTGGAATATGCCAGCTCTGAACTGGCAAGCCACTGTAACTGAGGATGCGTTCTAATGCCTTTCCTTCTTGACGGTAACCCATCACAGGGAGAGATCTCTGAAGCAATTAACTATTTGCTTAGTAACTTCTCTGAAAATGTGTCTTCTGACCAAGGAACGGGACAGATTATTGGCCCCGGTGGTGAGGTTGTTGGCTACTTATACAAATACATGTTTGTTAAATATGCTGACAGTTTTGATGGTTCTGTTGGCTTTTCAAACACGCCTACAAACAAGGGCTACTACGGCCTAAGAAACTCTGATGACAGCACAGAGTCAACTAACCCTGTTGACTACCTCTGGACGCAAGTAACTGGTGGCTTTGGTACTACCAAGTTCTTGTACTACCTGACAACAGGCGGTAGACAGATTCAGTTTCAGGTTGCTACTGCTGTTCCCAATGCTGGATGGAAGATTGACCCCGGCACTGCAATCGATTTAGACATCACATTGGCTACCAGTGCTGTAGCCAACTTTGTTGTTATTCGTCTGCCAAACAACTCTTCTGCCCCAACTGATGCCGAATGCGTGTCAGCAATTGGTAGAACGCCTATCTCTGGCGACCTTTGCACTATCAACTACAACAGTGGTTTGGCATCGATCCAGTACAAGTACACCACTGGCTGGGCTATTTTCCAAAAGTACATCACTGCTGACATTGTTGAAGCTCAGACCTTGTCTGCGTTTACTGCCAACCTTGGAACAATAACTGGTGGCGACTTAAGCATTGGATCATCTCCAGTACTAAGTGGTACTGCGATGACAGGCACTGGTGCTCATTTGTATAGCAACGGCAACTTTGCTTTTGGAAACGCTACTCAGAGCTTTACATTTAACGGGTCACAGCTAACCTTAAATGGCATTGGAAGTGCCACAACTGTTGGTTTGTCTGGTGGTACTGAGATACCTGCTTCGGTTTCTGGTACAGCACCAACTGGTTATTTGACTGATTTTTCAATAACCAAGCCGGGTTGGGTTATTTTGGTTGTCACTGGCGACATCGATGTCAATTCAAACGGCACAAGCTTCCCCGGCTTTAATGGCGCATTTACTTTTTCTGTTTACCAAGGAACAACCTTCCCCGGTACGCCAACTGGAATAACTGACACTATTCAAATCAGAATGGGTGCAATGGTGTTTAAGCCCGGCTTTGGTGCTGCTTATCACAGTGTTTTTGTTCCTGTTTCTTGGACTCGAATTGTTTATGTGTCTACTGCTGGCACATACAGTGTGGCAATTAACGGTACTGGCGCTTTCTACGACTCTGCGGGTAACGTTGGATATAACACCGTTTCAGCCAACAGGTACTTCTACGGCAGAGCAAGCATTTACCAGCCAACAATTTAAGGAAAAATCATGGGTGGATTTTCAGCACAAGTTCAACAACCTACTAACCCTCCGCAATCTGGTGGTGGCAAAGGTTTAGTTAGCAGAATATCAGAAGTATCTGATGCTCAATATCGTCCTCAGCAACCTACCCCACAGCCTATGGCAAAAGGCGGTAACTATCAATCTAACGCCACCTCTGGACAGCCTCGTATGGGTCAACAAAACCCGTACCCCAATACTGTCGGACAGTGGGATAATGCACAAATACAGCCTGTTAAACAACAGGGCAAAGGTAAAGGAGTCTGATCATGGGATTTAGTTTTGGCGGCGGCTCATCTGGCGGCTCACAACAAGTTCAGTTAACCCCTGAACAACGGGAACTATTAAAAGCCCAAACAGGCTTTTTGACAGGTACTGCTTTCCCTACATACCAAAAAACCATTGGTATGGCTGGTGATGTCTATGGTCAAGTAAACCCCGCCGCTACCACCGCAGCCAACACCGCTATGGGCGTTGCAGGTCGTGCTGGCGCTGTACAAGAGGCTGGTGGTCTACAAAGCTACATTCAGGGCTTAAGTGGTTTGGCTTCTTTGTTTAGCCCTCAGTATAAAGAACAGCAAATTCAAGCTGCCCTACAACCTGCCCGTGAAGAGATCCGTGAACAAGTGGGTTCCCAGAACGCTATGTTTGGCGGTGCTGGCGGCGCTGGTAGCAGTCGTGCTGCCTTGGCTCGTGAGAACTTGAGATCTCTTGGCGAACAGCGTTTGGGTACTGTGGCTGCAGCAACCTCTGCTGACATTGAAGGTCGCCGTCAACGCGCATCTGAGTCGTTGCTTGGTGCTGGTCAAGCTGGTTTGTCTGCTGCCCAACAAGCTGCTGCAAGCCGTATTGGTTACGCTCAGACACCTCAAGATGTGTTGGCTAAGTATGCTTCAGTGATTTACGGTACACCACAAGCTTCTACTACCCCCAACTTTGCTGGCACTCAAGGCACTACAGGCCAGAGTTCAAGCAAGGGTTTTGGTTTTTCTAGATAAGGAGCAGTCATGGCAGACAGTCATCCATTTTCAAATGCTGGCCTTGGCATGTTTGGGTCTGCTGAAAGGCAGTTTGCTGGTCGAGCTATGAACGCTCAAAAACCAGATGCAAACAGTGAAAATAACTTTGATTTGCTTGGTTTTTTAGGTGGTTTAATTGGTCTTTCAGATCAAGAAAAAGCTCGCACTCAACAAACTGAATCTGGTAAAACCAAAGCAATTGCGCCGCCTGCGCCACAGTACGAACCTCAAACAGCGTTTCCTGAAGTGTTGCAACAACAATATGTAACTCCGTATCAACCGGGCTACGGATCAAATGCTCCCATTCAGCCTCCGACAACCAGTTTGCAAGGCTTTATGACTCCTCAGTATCGTGCGCCACAACCATCGAATCCAATGGCTGGATTTAAAACTCCTAGTCAATATTCTGCACAACCTCAAGTTTCAGCTTCAGGTCATCTTCAAGTTACAGACGCTCTTTGGGGGCAATAATGGTAGACATCGTACAACAATCGCCTGTTCAAACTACTGTTGCTCCAGTGACTGTAGAACCAAATCCTAGTCAGCAGTTTGACGAGGCTGTAAATACTAGAAATCCAAAGGCAGCTTTGGAAGTCGCTGCTAGAAATATTGGCACTCCAGTGGCTGTGGCTGCAGTTAAAGCTGCTGATCTGATGCTTAAAGGCGAACAAGCTTTTAAGGAAATGATTGCTCCAGTAGAAAAAGCTGGTGGCGTTGGAACTCCAGAGGGCAACATTGCTGCTGCCAAACAAGTTGAAAAATATCACAAGCAAGATGAACCAAGGTTTCGTGATGCTTTTGTTTATTGGCTAACTGGTAACAACAAAATGGCGCAAGCCATGATTACTGGCGGCACTGTCACCAAGTCTATTGTTACTGACAACGAAGGAAAATTGATCAAAGTTGCCAAGAACCAACTTGGGGACATTGTTGATGTTGAAGACAGCCTTGGTCGTAAGTTGACTCGTGAAGAATACGACAAGCGTTATGTTGGTCGTCAAAGATACGAAGACACTTTGGCTTACAAAGGTCAAGCTCAACAACAAGAAGAAAACATTAAATCCTTAAAAGCAAGCCAAGAAGTTAACAATGCTTATGCTTCTATTGCTCCAGAATTAGAGTCTAAATATGCTCAGATCTATGATGACATTGGTTACATCAGATCTATGGGTAAAGGTTTGGGCGCTAAACAATACGCAGATGTTTTGAAGTTTGCAAGCAACTCTCTTGGCATAGCTGATTCTGTTTCTAAAGGTTCAAGTACTCTTGATCAGGCAAATCAAAATCGTGCTGCTAATGCAGGTAAATCTTTGACTTCAGAACAGACTAGCGTTCTTGGTTTGGGCAAAGACAACACTGCTGGTTGGAAATGGACCAACAAAGGGATTGAAACTGAGGATGGCAAGCAGTCTATTTCGTTTGATGAGCTTAAGCAAAAGCAAAGCACTGAGAACAAAAACAATGAGTTGTCTCGGAACTTTCAACAAACTCGTCGCAATCTGATTGAGTCTGAAAAGTTCAAACAACTAGAGCAAGGTGATCAAAACCGTCTTTTGAATGCGCTTGAAAACTCATATCAAGTTTCTCAAAAGCAACTTGAACTGTCTTCTAAGTATGGCAAGCCTACATTTATGGTCATGCCTTCTTCTGTTGACATTGAAGACCAATATGGATTGGCTCAAGCAAAATCTATTCAAGGCATATTCAACTCAAAAGCCTTGCAGTTGTATTCTGCTTACGAGAAAAAGATGTTGGCAGAAAGTGGCGGCATCGCTCCTAATCCTAAAGAGCTGGAGCGTGGGTTTACCAATACTCCACAGTACAAAGCTTTGTTGCGTGAGGCAAAATTAGCCACTGACAAAGTAATGGAAGAGCCACGAGTTGTTGGTGGTAATGCTTCTGAAAAAGAAGCTGGGCCTAAAGCGCCACCTGCTGCCAAACCTGCCGCTGGTCCATCTGGATCAAAAGCGCCTCCAGAAGAACGCTTGCCTAAAGGTGTTCCAAAAGGATCTACACGCTCTGGTCGAGTTACTGCTGATGGCAAACCATTATGGAAAGCTCCTGATGGTTCACTTCATACGGAGGATTAAATGGGCGTTTACAAAGGCGAAAGCTTTTCCCAAGAAGAGTGGGATAAAAAGAACATTAACGCTGCTACTGGCAAACCTTTTGGTCAAGCTAGTGAAGAGGCTGTTCAGGATAAAGCGCAAGATTGGCGCAATCAAGGTAGTCCAATGCCCGGCACAAAAGATCCAGAGGACATCCGTTCTCTTGGTCAACAGTTTATGGATTGGTCAACCACTCCTGCTGGTAATGCAACCCTTGGTGGATTAGGCTTACTAGCGGCAGGTGCTGCTTATGGTTTAACTCGTAGAAAAACATCTCCAGAAGCTCCTAAGTCTGAGCCTTATGTTGCACCCTCATATGACTATGAGACAACTGCGCGTGAAGTTCCAGAAAGAAAAGGTCTTCCACAGACTTCTACGCCTGTGCCTGAAGTAGCTGCTGCTCCTGCTCCTGTTGGCGGTCCTCCTGCAGCGCCTACTGGTGTTCCATCTGCCCAACCTCAGTTTACTGTTGCTGGTCAAGTTCAGCCGCAAATGCAGTATGGTCAAACAAATACGACTGCACCTGCTGGCGCTTTAACGCCTTTAAATCCTGTTCAGCAACCTGCTGGAGAACCTGCTGTACCAACAACTGCTCCTAAGCCTGTTGATCCTGTTGTGCAGGCTAAGCTTGATGCTTATGCTGCTGAAGAACGCAGAAAGCAACTTGCTTTTGACAATCAGCAACGCCGTTTAGATGCTGAACATCAAGCAAAACTTGACAAACAAGTTTCTGCTGCGAAGCCAAAGACCACAACAAAAGAGCCTGTGATTGCTAAACCAATTACTAGCCCAGCAGAAATTCCTTCTATTGATGTGACTTCTCAACAAGCAGCCGAAGAAATAAAGTCTGAAGGAAATATAAAAACTGGCAAAGCTGGTGGATCTATTACGCCACAAGAAGGAACTACTCTTGGCGGCGAAGCTTCTGGCAAAGTAAAAGCTGAAGTTTCTGATGTTGTCAAAGGCGCTGCTGTTCCACAAAGAACTGATTTCCAAAAGACTCTTGGTCAACCAACTGCTGCCACAGGATCTGGAATGCCAGCTTATGTTGGTGAAGGTGGTGAATCTGCAAAAGTTAAAAAAGTTTTCTCAAGCATGAAGGAAGTTCCTTCAGGATATGTATTTGTTCCAGAAGGCAGGTACATGGACACAATCCGTAATGCTGTTGGTCAAGATTTATACACAGCTAAATTAAATGAATTTGGCGGCTATCCTTTGACTCAAGAACAGGCTTATAAACAAGCCAGAGAAATGAATCAATCAGTTGGTAGAGCTGCCCGCACAGAAGCCAAAGCTGCCGGAGCTTCTCTTGGCGAAGTAACACCTGCAATTACCAAACAAATTGGTTCAAACAAGTTAGTCAAGGTTGCTGGAGTTGGTGGCGCTTTGATTTCATTGGCAGATCTTGCTAAGGCTCAATCTGTTAGTGAGGCCACTTTACGTGGCGCTGACATTGCTACTGACTACATTCCACTTGTTGGTCAAATCAAACAAGCTTTAATGCCATCTCAGCTTGCACCCGGCACTTTATATACTCCTGCACAACAGCGAGAATTTGCTCTTCAGCAAGAAGCTAAACGAGCCGCTGAAAGACAAAAGCTTGGTAGCCCATATCGTTCAGTACCACCTCCGAGATAAGACATGCAAGAAGTTACACATGCCCAAATCTATGAGCGCCTCGTTGCCGTTGAAAGCAAGGTAGATCACATAGACAAGAACACAAAGGACCTTGTAGACGGTTTCCAAGCTGTCCAAGGGGCGTTTACTGTTCTTGGTTGGATCGCCAAGATTGCCAAGCCTATTCTTTGGATAGCTGGCGCATGGGCTGCTACTGCCCTATTCTTCTCAAGCTGGCGCAAGTGATGTGGATCCTATCTCAGCAATGCTCATGTTGGGCAGCGCACTCAAGGGTATACGCTCTTGTTGTGAAATGCTTAACCAAGGCAAAGCTGAGATACAAAGGATAAAGAAGGGCATTTCTGATGCAAAAGAAATTGCAAAGGAAGTTTCTGGCTTTTGGTCTTGGCTTCAAGGACTTTTCTTACCAGCGGATAAACAGCCTAGCGCTGTTGTGCAGACTGAGGAACCAAAGAAGGCTAAGAAAGAATCAGAGTACATAGAGTACGTTCCTGACGAAGATGCAATCATTGACCAGTTTATTAAACACGTTGGTGACTTCTTTAAAGCACAGGCTTACCTCGTTGCTTACAAAGAAGACCTAGAGAGAAAGGTGTTTGGTTCATCATACGGCGACAATAACATTGGTGCTCTTGAGTTGATCTCTATAGAGACTAAGTTGGTCAAGTGTGGTGCAGAGTTGAGGGAGCTGATGAATGAAGCTCCACCGCAGTTGGGTCCGTTGTACAGTCGCTACAAAGCAATGTACTCCAAGATCCTTGATGAACAAAAGAAGGCTCGGGAAAGAGACAGGAAGAATGAAAAGCAAAGGAGGGTGCTCAAGGTGAAGACAGAGAATGATCGTATTGATCGCTGTGTACCGCATTGGGTGACGCTTGGGCTAATCATTATTTTCTGGGTATTCCTATGGCTAATTCAATCGCTGAGTACGATGCAAAAGTCTACTTTTGGGGTATGGTCTTATTCGCCACCGTCTGTTTTATCGCACTCCCAATTACTGCCTTTATCTATCTTGACAACAAGATTCTTAGCGAACAAATAAAGCAAGATAGAAAAGAAACCAAGCAACTCAAGAATGAACTAAGAAAGGCTTTAAATGTTACCAATAGTAGCGTCAATAGTAGCGAACCTGATTGATAACGGGATGCACAAAGTGGCTGACCAAGTTATTGAAAAGGGTGTAGATGCCGTGCAAGACAAGTTAGGCATGGAACTCAAGCCTCAAGGACAAGCAACCCCTGAGTACAACGCTCAACTGCAAGCAGAGGCCAACAGGCACTCAGAGTTCATGGCTGAGTTGGATGAGAAGTCTACTCAACGTGCTACCGATATGTACATGAACGACGAATCTACTCGTAAGTTCAGCCAGATGTACGCATGGTTCATCACGGTGATTTCGTTCTTGTATTTCTTTATGGTGTCATTCATGCCCATCGAAAACAAGAACCGCGACTTCATTAACATCATTTTGGGTTTCCTGATTGGTACTGCAGTGAACTCTTTGATCCGTTTCTTCTATGGTTCTAGCAACAAGTCTCAAGAGTCTGTTGATCAGAAGATGAAGGAGCAAAAAGAATGATTGTTGAACTCAAGCACCTGCAAGCCGTCAAGGTGAAGGAGCCTGAGAAATGGTTGCCTTTCATCCGTGAGACATGCGAGAAGTACCAGATCAATACAAAGAACCGTATTGCATCTTTCCTTGCACAGACAGCACATGAGTCTGGTGGGTACACGATGCTGGAAGAAAACCTGAACTACTCTGATGCCACTATGGCAGCGGTGTGGCCTCCAAGGTTTGCTGTACAAGAACCTGACCCTAACAAGCCGGGTAAGACCCGTGCAAAGAAGGATGAGAAGGGCAAGAACATCCCTAATGCTTTTGCCAAAGCGCTACACCGCAAGCCTGAAGCTATTGCCAACGCCGTGTACTCGAACCGTATGGGCAACGGAACCATTGAATCAGGTGAGGGTTGGAAGCACCGTGGAATGGGTCTTAAACAACTCACAGGCAAAGATAATCACAAGCGCTGTGGTGATGCCTTGGGCGCTGATTTTGTGACCTCTCCTGAGCTTCTATTGGATCCTAAGTGGGCAGCGCTATCAGCAGGATGGTTTTGGTCAGCCAACAAACTAGATGTCTTTGCTGACAACGATGACATCAAAGGTCAGACGATCAAAATCAACGGCGGGACGATAGGCTTGGCAGACAGGGAAGCCCGTTACAAGGCTTGCCTAGCATCAATGGACTGATGGTTGGTCTACCAAGAATTCATAGCCAGAATTGAGTCTGTATTGGTTTAAGAGTTTCTCTTGTAACTCAACCATGCGATAGAGATACAGTACCTCGTCCGTGACCTCTACAGACTCATCTATTACCCCGTCCTTGTCCCTGTGTAGTAGGACATAAGACCATTCTTTTACTGCATCAGCCATCTGATTACCACCAGAAAAGTTACTGTAAGGGCTGCACCTACTCCTAGGCAGAACAAAATCATTTCAATCATTTTGGCATCCCCGCACGGCTGTAGACAGCAAATGTTTTAGGCAAGAGCATCTCTGGGTTTTTTGATACACCATGAACAGTGCCGTGGTGAGGCTTTTCTAAGCGCTTCTTTTCCACATACTGTGTCATTGCCATACTACCCTTTGATGATGTGATGTGGTCTTTCATAAAGTCAGGGTAATTAACTTTGATAAAGTCAGGGTGAAAAGCATTCATACCAAAATCCATTCTCTTTCTGAGCGACCTGCTTTAGAAGTCACTGTTTGTCCTGTCGTATCAACCACGCCCAGCTTCTTCATCTCTGGAAGTCTGCGAGCTACTTGGTTCGGATCCAACCCAGTCAGTCTGGCGATCCCGTCTTTGCCCAGAGGTCCATGCTCTAACAGACACTGATAGATCAAATCCATATGCTGGGGTGCTACTTGTTTTATCTCTTCTGCTGCTTGATGACTTGTGGCTGGATCTGACTTTCGTGACCGCCAAAATTTCAATAACTTCATCTGTCAACTCCTTTTCTTTGCGTCTGTTATACACAATCCAATTAGCCCTAGTCCACTCTTCGTGGCATCTACCTTGGGCTACCATCTTTGCTTTGTATTCACTTGTGCAGTCTTCACAAATGAATGTCTGTTCCTTTGCTCTATACGCTTCGTGTAACCATTGCTGGTACTGAAGGTGGTTAACAAAACAATCAGGGGTGTACTTTGTTTTATGTGGATTCATAGGAGCAACATGGGAGTCGATAAACAAGTCTAGTTGATCATCGAAACCCATGTCTATCACCTTACATGCAACCGCATTGCATCTTGTTACCAACAGGGAAGCATTGGTAACGGGTAAAAGCTGGGCAAGAAGCTGCTGCATATCCAGCCACAACTAAAAGGGTAATTGCTAAAAAGAATTTTTTCATCGGAAACTTTCGGTTAATTTACCAAGGGATATCATCATCCATGTCCTGCACGGATTTGCCTTTTGGGGCTTCTTTGCGTGTAGGGGCAGAACTTTGACGGGGGGCATCTTGTTTTGGTTTAACAGACAAAGACATGAACTTTTCACCGTTCTTTGAAGTCTTTAGCCAAGAGCTAATCCAATACTCTGTGCCATCAACGGTGATTGAGCCGTTGTAGTCAGGGTGGTTATCGGTTTCTTTCTTCTTGTTTTTGAAGAGAGCGCCTTTGTTATTGTTGTCATATTCAGCCATCGTGTTCCTTTCAAGCTTTGGCTTTCTTAATTGCGGCTCTGGTTTTAGCTGTTAGCTGTCCCCATAGCCATACTTTTTGGTCAGCCTCGAGCGCTGCTTCATCGACCATGTTGGCGGCTTCTGTTGCTTTGTCTTGGTTGACCAATTCCTCGCAAGATGCTGCCATCTCACGGAGAAACTCTTTTTCTTCTTCAGGCAAGTCGTCACCAACATTGCCTTTGGGTGTAACGATAGGTGCATCACCTTTGCGGCCTGTTGTAGCGTCTAGCGCATCGTGTTCAACGATTTCAAGCGCTGCAACCCACAAATAACGGCGTAGGTATGTTTGTACTGCCCCAAGGTTTTGGACCTCGTGACAGCCCTTTAAAGCCGCTGTAGACATAGGTGAAGTGATGGTGATAACTTCTTCTGGTTTGTCAGTGTTGACGATCCGCATATCGGCATAGTCTTTGGTGAAGCTGATGACAGAAGTCAAGCCAACATCCTTGAAGATCTCGAGGGCAGGGATAACAAAGTCACCCAGCTCGAAATAGTAGTAGTTGGCAAACTTGTTGTGACCAGACTTCTTGAGTTGACGGCTGTGGAAACGCTCACGGGCGTGGTTTAGTTTTGTGTAGACGTTCATACATCGGCTCCAAAGGCAAGTTCAATCTCTGCGTTAATAATGTCTCGCTGGTCGTTTTCATCAAAGTACTTAAACTCGATGAAATGGTTTTCACCACAGCAACCTATTTTTTCTTCTTGTGGTTCCATGCAATAGCAGCAGTACTGCACACTTGATGCCATGAACTCTTGTTTGAATTGGTCAAATAAACTTTTCATTTCATTTCCTTTGTTAAACCGCGCCAAGGATCGTTTTGATTGCAACTAATGGCAAAATTTTTAGATTTTTCTGCACCTTCTATAGTTGGATACCAATCAGACCATCTTGTGCCATCCCATTTTTGATAGCCAATTTCTCTTCCTTGACCACATCTTTGCTGGTAAACACCTTTGCGAACTGGCTTGATGTGCCCCGGATACCATTCTGTAAATTTCATTTGAAATCCTTTGCAATGATTCTTTCAATTACCGTGATTGCTCTATCACGGACTAAGTCAATGATGTTTTGGTTGTCAAGGGTTCTGATCTCTTCGACCACCAAAGTATCCTCATAGATCCTGTTAAACACGACTACAAGCTTGATATCTTCGTACTGGATGTGTTTGGTATATCTGCCTGTTTTCATGTCCCAAGAGCATTGTTGATCTACCCAGTTATGCGTAGAAGTGGTAGCACAGTCCTGCAAATATGCAGACTGAGATGATACTGAATATAATGTCATAAAGTCCAATCTGTTCTTCTGGTTCTTCTAGCCAAGGTGTATTTACTGGGAAGTTTTCTGATGCTGCTTCTTGTAGGGTTCTTGGGAAACAGCGTGTTGTGTCATTAATCATCATCGTCCTCCATAAAAGGGTCACCAAAGGTTGATCGGACACCTGTGTGCAGGTTTACCCAATCCCGTCCTTGTTTCTGAATGATCTCACCATCTTGACCAAACCAAGTGTCACCTACTCGATTGAATGTGTCACCCCTGTCTGATGTCAGGGTGTTACCCGTCTTGACATATGTGTGACCTGAAAAAAGATTAGTCTTGATCATCTTGATCCTCCAATGCTTTGATGTACTGGATAAGCTCTGCCACTGTTTTAACATCGCCTATGCACCACCTGTTGACCAGATCTAAGACCATTTGTTGACCAGCCCTGTGGCCTTCTCTATACGATTCCACCGCATCCATTTCGACTCCTTTTCGTGATTGGTGTATGAGTACTGTAATTCAACTTGAGTTGATGTCTACACAATTGTTTTTATCAAGATTTCAAACCCGATAGATATTTCTAATAGCCCTATTGTTGAACTGTAGTATAGTATCCTGCGTGTTAATAAACAAGGAAAGAAATGAAAGTTACTGATCTACCAAAGAATGTTACTTTGTATGAGTTGGCAAAGGTGTTGGGCATTACAGCGCCAGCGGCTTACAAGTACAAAAAGAACAACAAGATCCCTGATTTACGGGTGTATCAACTTAAAGAACTTAAGCCGGAGTGGTTCAATGAGCAAGGGAAGTAGAGCAAGACCTTTTTCTGTAAGCAATGAAGAGTACGCAAACCGTTGGGATGCGATTTTTGGACGAGATTTAAAGGAAAGCAATGAGTTACGCAGACATCGAGATGAAAGTGATTCAGTGGGGCGAGGCAAGGGGAATAGTGCAGAACAGCGCACCTTACGCTCAAGCCAAGAAGACTCAGGAAGAGCTTGATGAACTATTGGCTGCCATCCGATCAGGAGATCGAGCAGCTATGGCAGACGCTTATGGCGACATCTTGGTCACCCTTGTCATGGGAGCCGCTTGTGCCGACTTAGACTTGGTCACCTGCTTTGAGGGTGCTTATCAAGAAATCAAAGACCGCAAAGGTTACCTTACCCCTGAAGGTATCTTTGTCAAGGAGGCGTGATGGTTACAGGTACAGAAGCTAAGGTGTGTGAGGACATTGCTAGACGACAGGCGTTTGGCATAGCTAAATACGGCATTACGGTGCAGGACAACCCACTTCTGTACCGAGCTTGGCTACAAAATGCGTACGAAGAAGCGTTAGACCTTAGCGTTTATTTGAAAAGATGCATTGAGGAGTTAGACAAAAATGAATCTTAAACAAGGCGACATTGATCCAGTAACTGGGCTTGTTTTTTGGTCTAAACAAAAGAGCTGCAAAAACGGACTGAGATGGCTTACTCCTGAAAAATTTCAGGAAAAAAAACAAAAAATTGCAGCATGTAGAAAAACTGAAAAGTACAAAGCATCTCAAAAAATCAGAAGAAATACTGACGAAGAAAGAGCAAAAAGAAACGATTATGCAAAGATTTTTCGCAGTTCTGATGCTCAAAAAAACAAAGCAAAAGAATATGCAAAACTTAGACGGCAAACAAATCATTTGGCTTGTTTAGCTGATAGGGCTAGAGCAAGATTGAATGAATCAATAAGAATTGGAGGTTACAGCAAACGATCAAAATCAAACGAGATTATTGGTTGTTCGTGGAATGAGCTTTCAGTCTATATTGAATCTTTGTTTGTTGAAGGAATGGGTTGGCACAATAGGCATTTGTGGCATGTGGATCACATAATTCCTCTTGCATCAGCAAAAAATGAAGAAGAGTTGCTTTCTTTATGTCATTACAAAAATTTACAACCTTTGTGGGCAAAAGAAAATCAAAGTAAAGGTGCGAAGTTGGATTTGTCGGTGTACTTACGCCGTTGTATTGATGAATTAGAAAAGGAAATGAAATGATGTGGTCTTTTGCTTGGGATACATTGATGGCTGTATTAGCTATGCTGACAATGTTTATTGCTTTGTCTTTTTTTTGGGCAGGGCTGATGTTTCTTTATGAAGCACATGAATGGTTAATCAACAAGGTTATTGCCTTTTGGGAGGCTAAGAAGTGAGCCAAGTCAACATCATCCTGACAGACAAAGAAGACGGAACCCTTGGTGTGCAGATCATTGCCGACCAAGAAGATGGCAAAGCACATCAGGTAGCGTTGATGTTCATGGAGATGCTCCAAGACATGCAACGAGCCAAGATCATTACGGAGAGCTGACATGAACTTTGAAGACTTTTGGAACGCATGGCCTCGTAGCACCCGCAAAGGTGGTAAATCAACCTGTAAAGCAAAGTGGGACAAGCTTGGACTAGACATTCAGGCTGACCAGATCATCAAGCATGTGGAGTGGATGAAGACCACGGACGCTTGGAAAAAGGCTGACGGAGCCTACATTCCAGCCCCTTTGGTGTACATCAACCAACAGCGCTGGGATGGTGCTGAGATCCCTGAAATGACGGTCAATGTCAACATCAACTTCAAGGATCCTGCCCTTGAGAAAATCGAGACAGACACCGCAAGAGCTGCCAAGATGCCTCAAGATGTTGCAGAAAAACTACGGGAATTGCGAAAACAATTCACCCAACATACACAAATAGTCCATTAAGGTCTATATAATTCAAACCGTTGTCGTGACTGTCAACAAGATGAAGCCGTTTACTCATGCCTCTGGCCCTTTTATTGGGGACAGTCACCTAGGGGCAGCAGTAAGCGGCTTTTTTGTTTGTCAATATCGAAGCAAGTTGGAAATTAGGCAGAAACGCGATTTTATTCGTGGATTTCTAGCATCTCACCAGAGGATGTTTGCCGAATATTTTGGTCTAGCAGCTTGTTTCAATATTGACAAACCAGATCACGACAACCGTCAGGGCGCGTTAGCTGATGGTCTGCATGGACTGAACCCAAGAAACACCGAACCTAGTACACCCCTAGTGTCTCGAACAGCGTTGATTAGGCGACTGTTAATCCCATTGGTACTGCGGTGGAATCCAAGCCAATGTGGGAAGCGAACTAATCCGTCCAGCGCACTTGGGGCTTTTTTTGTTTTACAACATTTAAAGTCTGGAGAGGGGAGGCTAGAGATTGACTCTATCCACCCTTGGAGAAGTATTGTCTAAAGGAAAAGAGATGACTAAAGACCAAGCACACTTGATACTTGACAAAGCAAAGATAGACAGACTAACACCTATCTACCTGATCAACCAAGCACTAATAACCCTAGGCGACCTTGATGTACGAACAACTGATCCAGAGATTAGCAGAACACTACGCGACTATGGCGTTGAATCCCGCTTCTATCGATCACGCTCGGCATCAAGTCCGTTTACTGCGAGCAGATGATTCAGGTCTGTTTGTTAACTTACCTGAACTTGTAAAGGAACGCATTGATGAAAAAAAGAAGCAAATACAAACCCAAGGGCATCAGACTTGATGTGATGACATATGTCAAATCAGGTCTATTGCCTGTAGCCAAAGTACCAAACGCTGGCACAACCCTGATCACAAAAAACCATGCAGCCTTTGACGAGATCATGTTTGGAAGAGCAACCAAAGAGCATGTAGATGTTCTGATACACGCTCTAAACCAAGCAGAAGCTATTGCCAAACTGTTTCCCAACAAAGGAGGGGACTGGTTACCCGAGATCAAAGAAGCGCAAGACGCTGTTTACAACATGGGCAAACGCTGGGTGAACGGCAGTAACTTTGCCTTCACTGGTCCTGAACTACAGGCTGTGAAGCTGGCAATGTCTGTGCATGACCAACAGTTAGAGGAAACGACAGTAAAAGAACTTGAACAATGCATTGACTATGTCGCTGAGTGCATCATTCATAGACGAGCAAGGGTAATAGCAAAGGAAACGGCATGATGTACCTCGGCATTGACCCGGGCTTTACAGGGGCTTGGGGCATGATCAACCACAAGGGTGACTACATTTCTTGTGGGGACATGTTGAACGACCAGAAGTTCATCCTGACAAACGCTGTCTTTGCAGAGATCAGCCAAGCCCGTGATCGACAAGACCTGCAGGTCATCGTTGAATCTGTCCACAGCATGCCCGGTCAAGGGGTGTCATCCAGCTTTAAGTTTGGAATGTCCTTTGGAGCCGCTATAAGCCTCGCACAGCGCCTCAATTGCCCTTGGCACATAGTTACCCCTCAGAAGTGGAAAAAGTCGCTCAAACTCGATTCTGACAAGAACAAAAGCCTTGAGTTGGCAAGAGAGCTTTGGCCTACAGCACCGCTGACAAGAAAAAAGGACAACGGCAGGGCAGAAGCTTTGTTGTTGGCTGAGTACTTGAGGAGGGAGCAACTTGGTTGATTGGAACGACATAGGGTTCGATCACAAAAAGGAAACCCACTACAACAAGTACATGAAGAAGCCAGATTGGTGGTGGGATTACTTTGTAGGACCAAGGCTACCGCATGGCGGCAAACGCAAAGGCGCTGGCAGACCTTCGGAAAAAATACAACACACCCCAAAAGATGGCTTGACCATTGTAGTGAAGTTAAATAACATACAAACACTATCACTCAAAGAACTAGGTGATGGGGACATCGAACAGGGTGTTCAAGCATTGATAGACAAGCATTTGTAAAGGAAAAAGAAATGAACTGGCCGTTCCCTTTAGCGCCGATCCCAAGCGATCACAGGCTACCCAAGTACAACCCAAACAACGAAGAAGACGCACCGCTATGAGCATGGAAGCAAAACAAGTTTATGAATGGGTCAAAACTGGTCATTGGTCTTTGCGCGAGTTCAAAGATTGGTTGGCAGAGGCAGAGAAGCAAGAGCCTGTGACATGGGGCGTTGATTGGGGCAAGGCTGGTGATACTCCTTGCGTCAGCATCATTAAGCGTCTACCTGATGGTCGTATTGAGGTTGTTGCAGCTGAATATGCGCCCTATACCAACCCACAACCAAAGCGTGAGCCGCCCACTCCACGAGAAGTAAAAGATGTTTTACGAGCAACTGGATTGCTGACGAACTCACAGTCATGGGATGCGGCAGAGGAAGTGATGAAACTATTAGCCGCTCATGGCATTACCAGCGACATGAAACAAGAACATGTCGATAAAACAGCAAAACAGCGACACAAGGAGAACACATGACAGACGAAGATGATGAATTCGTAAGAATCGAGAAAGAAAGCCTGTGGTGTAAGAGGCAAATAGAAGAAGACCTTGGTCAACCTGTTTACTTCAAGCCAAAGAAAGAGTGGGTAGGGCTGACGGATGAAGAGTTTAGAGAAATCTATAACCGATCGGATTTTGAAGTTGATCATGGATGGGAATATGAACGGCAAATTGAAGCAAAGTTAAAGGAAAAGAATCATGACTAAAGAAGAATTACTAGACCAATATGCTATTCATGCGATGAGTGCTCAGATTGCAAAAAACGGCATCAACGGCATTTATTCAATATCCACAGAGTCATATCGGATGGCAGAGCTTATGTGGGAGGCAAGAGAACAGCTATATAAGCGCCGAGAGGAAGATGCAGAACGCAAAAGACGCTATGAAGCCACTAATTTAAGTGAGCTTGGTTTGCCAATTAGGTATCACAACTGTTTGACATGTGAAGACATTTGGATGAAAGAGGATTTGTGTAAGTGGACTGAGCGTGACCTTAAGCGTGTCCCCAACTTGGGGGCAAAAGGTTTACAACTTGTTAAACAAGCTATGGCTGAACATGGATTGAAATTGAAAGGTCAAGAATGAGTGACGAACAAGCACAAAAAGCCATTGATTTCATTAGAGATAACGCACCAAAGTATGCAAATGCCAAGGCAGAGCGTGTCTATATTGAGAACTACCTCAAGAGCAAAAAGGCTATCCTGATGGCAGACGAAGGCGGTACGCTGGGCGCAAAAGAAGCATATGCCTTGAGCCACCCTGACTACATAGCTTTGTTGGGCGGTTTGAGACAGGCTGTTGAAGAAGAAGAAAAGCTGAAGTACCTGATTGAAGGTGCAAAACTTAGGTTTGAGCACTGGAAAACAGAACAATTCAACATGCGTGTTGAAGCAAGGGCGATGTCATGATTATTGAAGCAATGAAAGATGCCAAAAGCGTTATAGGGTCGATTAACTCTGGCAAAGCAAACGCCTTAAACATTGGCGGTGAAACGGTCTATTGGCAGCGTGAAGAATGGGTTCGATGGGCGCTAGATGAGGTTTTGCCTCAGTTAGAAAAAGCCATCGCAGACGCAGAAAAGCAAGGGCGATGAACTGATGTACCGCGACCCTGATTTACTAAAGCTGGCGCAAGGTCAGCAATGTTTACTGAACTGCCACCCGTACTGCGATGGTGACGAGGGCAGCACAACAGTGGCATGTCACAGCAATGAACTGATACACGGCAAAGGCAAGGGGCTGAAGGCTGACGACTGCATGAGCGTATGGGGGTGCTACAAGTGCCACACATGGCTAGATCAGGGTGACAGGTCCAAAAGACAAAAAGCCAAGATCTTTGACGAAGCTTGGTATCGCCAAGTACAGGAATGGCACAAGATCGCAGATAATGCGTTACTGAAACCTTGGCGCGTAGAAGCTGCCGAGAAAGTACTCAAGCACATTGGAGCGAAACGATGACCCAAGGCGAATTCATTCTGACCCTGCTACACGCAGCCACCAACACACACATCTTGCACCTGCAGACCAAGAGCTATGCAGAGCACATGGCACTTGGCACTTTCTACGAAGAGCTGCCAGACCTAATCGATGCGGTGGTTGAGAGCATTCAAGGCTTGACAGGCGAGATCATTGAATACCCTGAGATGTATTACCACCCAGCAGAAACAGGCAAACAAGAGCTTGAAGAGCTGGCAGAGTTTGTCAAAGAGAACAGACAAGTGCTACCGCCAGACAGCGAGATTCAGAATGAGGTCGATAATATCGCTACCCTGATCAACCAAAGTCTCTACAAGTTGCGCTTCTTGAAATAAGGCGAAACTTTTTTCGGCTTTCCTAGCAGGAGCTTTGAGGTCCTCTCTAAAAAAGGGGGCCTCTTTTTTTTGGGCCCCCCCTTCGCGCACGGATATAGGCGTTTAAAAAAAGGGCCCTTCGATTTTGAACCGGGGGGGGTCTTATGTGTACACGCGCACACGCATGCACGCACACACACGCGCACATACGCACGCACGCGCACACGCACGCATCGCGCAATGCGCGCACGCGTTACATTAGCAAACGCGCCCCTAGAACCAAACGCACAAACGATATCGCACGGCAATGCCGCTAGAACGCATTAAAACGGGCTAGAACGCGGTTTATTGTCGTGGGGAATACCAATGCCGCATAGAACCACAAAAACCCCTTAAAACGCGTTTAAATCAATCGGGCAAAATTGCCGCAAAGGTTGGTCAATTGGTAGGAAACCAAACCAAAAACCAACCAACCAACCCAGCGACAAAAACGAAGTGAGCGCCAACTAACTTAGCAAACCCAAAAAAACGGGACAAAAGCCCCGTTTGTTTAGGTTTACCAATTAGAACGAATCAAGCAAAACCCAAAATTGGTAGGGTAAGCAAACCCGCGTGATTCTTGGCCCGTGTATCGGTACGCAATACAGTAACCCATTGCCAAACCCCGTTACTTCGCAAAGGGTTTCGTCCATTGTTGTGATGATGCCAACATTGCCGACTTGTGGTTCATTCATTGTTTAGCCCCTTGCGTAAGCGCAAAGCGTATGGCTTCGTGCCATATGCCCAATGCGTCAACAATTGACGATTCTTCACACGAATAATCTATTTCCTCCGTGTTGTGGTATCGGTTTATAAAATCTAAAACCCGTGCTTCGGGCAATTGGGCAACATTCCTACCATATGCTTTCACAAATGCGGTTAATTCTTCATTTGTCATTGTTTACCCCTTAAAAACGATATTTTGAAAAAATGCCCCGTGCGTCACAATGATGCATTAACACAATGCGGGCAATAAAGTGACGGTGTTCGCGTTGTTTGCGTTGCCGTGCGCTAGGTTTCATTTTTTTATAAAGTGCCCGCAAAACCTCTTTTGGTGTTGCGCTTACATGTAAATTTAAACGGTTATAAGTGCCAAAATAGCTCATTGTTTACCCCTTAATGCAAAGCATATGAAATAGTTTCATTTGACCAACACAAACGACAATCATTGCATGCCCCATTCTGGTTTGGTGCATTGCATGCCGTGCCCATTGGTTTGCCCGTGTGTACATTGGAAACCGCTACATTGGCAACCCCTTGCAACGATAGTGGCACTTTTACGGGTGTATCGGGATACATTGCGGACAATCGCACAATAAGGTTTTCGGGCAAAGCCCCGTGCTTGGCAATGAATGCCTTCACTATTGCATATTCGCGCGTAGGCAACCAATGGCGGGTTTTCGGGGTTAGTTGTGCAACCCTTGCGATTAACTCTAAGTGATCAACCCCTTGCAAGTCCCCGCTATCGTGCCAACGGAAAAAAGCATCATTCCCGATTAGATTAACCATGCCGTCTACCCAATGCGGGTTAGTCAACGAATCTAAACGGGCAAATTGTGAAGGCTTGATTGTTGATTCGTAAGCCCTATAAAACCCTTTGTTTGCATAGCATGCGCTACAAATAGACCCTTCAATTTGTGCCATTTTGTAACCCGTTTGGCATGCTTCGGTAGGCAATGAATAAGACTTACACGGCATTTTTGAGGTTTGGGTAAGAGTGCCGCATATTGCGTTAGCTTCGGCCTTACGCATAAAAATTACTTTACTTTGCATGTTGTACCCCTTATTTCACAAATACAAAAACCAAACGGTCACCTAAAAACTTCATTGGTTCACCTAGTTTTTCATCAAATGCGGCACGGATATTTAGTTCATTTGCAAGGTCAGAACCGCCATTGCGTCCTATCCAACCGCTACCAAACCACTTACCATGTGCACCCATTCTTTCAATGGTTATCTGGTTTTCACCCCATGTAAGTTGTATAAAGGTGTTACCCGCTTGCACGGCCTTACGAATAGCGGCACGAAGTGTTGTAACGCTAGGTTTTTTTGTGTAGTCAATTTCAAACATTGGCAACCTCTTTTTTGTAAGCTTGGATGATGTACGGGAATACATGTTGATCAACGATATCGGTGATATCCATACCATTGCAAACAATGCTTGCAACATACGGTTCACCGTCTACGGTGTAATGCCCCGTCATTGGGTCAAATTTGTCGTTTTCTTCATGTTCAATAGTGCATTGCAAAACAATGACTTGATCATATTGGTAGGTGAATTCCATGTTGTGCCCCTTATGCGGTTAACCAAACGATTAGGATTGAAAGCCAAAAAAGAACATATAAAACCCGATTGACGATAAAAATATTGTCGTTGTCCATGTTGTACCCCTTAAACCTTAGAAAAACGGATTGATTGAATAACGGCATGCGTTGTATGCGCGCTAACCAATTGGCGCGAAGGGTTGAACCTTTCGGCAATGGTTTGCCAGTCAGTTGTAGTACGCTCGGAATCGATCACATTGGCCGAAAAGACAAAACCCGCATGCTTACCCGTGCCGTGCGCCTTAATGGCGGTTTTAAGGGTTGCCAATTGCTTTTCAAGGGATTTAATTTCGGCATCGATTGAACCCGCTTGATCGATTAACGAAAAGATATCCGAAGTAATGATGATTTGTGACATGGTTTGGTTTCCTATGTTGAACACCCAATTGGTGTATCTGTAATGTAATGGTTAATCAACCAAAAGACAATAGCCGTCAACACAATTATTTTTATGGTGTTTGATTTGTCGATTAATCAAACCTATTAACTAAGCCCAAAAAAGAAAACCTAAAACCCTAGGCCATTGGTTGACCATGTACTGATAGATATATGGGTGAATGTATAGCCTATGCAAACCCGTGCATATGTTTATTAAACCATGCCAAAACCCGCATAAAACCTAGAAACCCTTGGCCATTGGTGTCTCTTCTACATATAGATAGATATAGAAGAACCATAAGCGCTCGCATTAGCTCGCATCACAACAAAACCAATAAATGACCGCTCACCCAAAAAGCCCTTTTTACTAACCCGTTGGTCATTACTCAAACATATGCACGGCCTTGCATAGGTTGACGCACTTACTTATTGACCCGTTGGTCATTAACTGGCACGCATCACGCACGCACAACGCATCGATCACACACGGCACGGCATGGGTTGACGGCACGGCATGCGCGCGCCCATGCACAACGCGCCAAGCAGGGAGGGGGGAGGGGGTAGGGCTGGAACGGCAGGGAAGGAGGGGGGCCCACTAACCCATTCCCAAATTTTTTTCATAAAGTTTTGGCTTAATAAACCAACCACCCTATAATGTGGTTAAGACAAAAGCGGATGCTTAGACCGGAATGAGTTCCCCTTTGGATATAAGGCCGGGGAGTGCAGCGAGTAGTCTTACCAAGACGCATGAGTATTGCGATGCTGTAGGCCACAGCGACCACCGTAAGGGAGAGAGTAGTACTCAGCCGTGTTGGGTGTTAAGCCAGCGTTCGAGGATGTTGACGCAAGCAGTTTTCTGGCTTTCCTGTTTGCCTTGTTGAAGACCGAATCGTGCCTGACAAAATGTAATTTTTTGCTCCGCGAGGTAATGTATATGGAATGGTCACTTGCTCACCCCTTACATGATGTAGACGACATTGTTAACTTGGCAGACGGTTTTTTTGGTCACGAGGCTGATGGCATCTTGACTCGCAACCGTGAAGTGTTCCGTCATCGGGTTACTGTGGCTACCACTGAACAACTGTTCAACAAAAGCAGAGAATTCATTGCTGTGTGCCGTGGGTCCAAGACTACCGATCATGGCTGGTTCCACCTTGACGACCCTGATCACCTAAAAGCCTTTTGCTGGTTTGACCGTGGCGGTTATACAACCTACTCTAACGAAGAGATCAGCAATGCCAAGTTCCACCATGTTGACCTGAGCTTGTCGCCAAGGGTTAGGGTTAAGCTAATTAATGAGATGATTGACCAACACATCCTTTGGGCGCATACTTGGGGGATTCCTGTTGTGTGTTCTACTTCTATCCGTGCTGAACACGATGGGTTCATGAAGATTCACAAAAAGCGTGGGTTTACTGTCAATGGTTCCTATGCTTGGATTAGGACTGAGGAAGCTGCTAAATGTTTGATCAACCAATAAGACCAGAAGGGTCTGAAGTCTCTTCTGAAGCAAAGAAGGCTGCTGCGCGTGAGATTGCGGCTATCAAACGAGCCGAGCGTAAAGCTATGAAGTTGGCTAGTGGTGAAAAACTGCCCCGTGCCAGTGGTTTCAGCGACCCTGCCAACCGAAACACCAAAGGTCGTCCCAAGTCTATTGTTAACCGAGTCACCGAGTATGGGGCTTTGTTTAATAAACTGAACGAAGCTCATGTGGAAAAGGGCTTGCCTCCTCTGAAGACAGCTATGGAGGTCTTGATTGAGGCTATGCAGTCTGATGAGCTTGATCTCAAGGAAAAAGCTAAGATTGCTGAAAAGCTGGCTACCTTTGAATCATCCAGAGCGCCTGTTATCTCTATTGAGCATGTACAGAATCTGGTGAAAGAAGAAGATGTGTCGGCAGATGACGCTCTAGATGAATTTCTCGATTCTTTGCGAAAAGTGTGATAATTAGCCAACCCTAACTGAAAGGTTCCAAATGAGTGGATATACCTCTGGCAACAATGCCCCTACTTTGATGGCCCAAGCGCCTAACCGCAAAGGCAACATGTCTAAAGACCCAGCCAAAAAAGGCGGCGGCGTTACTGCTGTTACCCGCGCTATGGGTTCTACTTCTTACGCTGCTGGTCGCCAAGGCGCTCCTGCTGCTGGTGGCAAGCCCGGCGCTGGTCGTGGTCAAAAAGTCAAAGTGTCTCGTCCTGTAGACAACTGCGGCTGCTACAACGACAGCTATCGCAACTCTTCTTACTTAGCTTGAGGTGAACATGTCTTACGGTAAAGTAATTTCTGGCGGCAAACAAATGGCTAAAGGCGTGTCCAAAGGCATCAACGATAAGCTGTCCGCATTCTCTGAAAGCCACAAGCGTAGCGCTACTATTGCTAGCGCTGTGGGACGGGCTTTTGTAGGCGCGTCATTGTCTGACCCACAGACGAATGACATTCACCAGCGTGGTAAATTTAAAACCATCAAATCACCCAAAAACGTGTAAAGGAAAAGTATGGCAACGTATGACATTGAAGCCTTAAAGGCAGACTTACCCACAGCTAAAGATCTAGCGCAGTTTGTGTACGATAAGACACAGATTGCGTTAGACCTTATTGGTAAATCCAAAGAAGACCAGTACCAAGTCGCTAAAAACGCCTTGGAAGGGAAGAAAGTCCCAGCTGAGTTCCTGACAGACGAAAACCCTTATGTTGATCGTAAGGAATTGATCCCTGTTGACGAGATCCGTAAGCTGCCACCCCGTAGCGATGATCTGCCTCCTGTAGACAGCCAAATTCATTTTTTTGGCGCTACCAACATGCCTCACCCGTTAGACCCACAGTCTGACCGTAAAGTCGGCATCAACTTCAAGAAGTATTTTGATGGCACGATTACTTATCAGGTGATGGGCCCACTCGAGCAACAAGCTGTTGGCTCACGCATCAACAAGTATGGTCAGAATGTGCCTGAGAAGTACACATGGCTAGACCCCCGTACCGAAGAGTTGGTGATGCGCTATCCCAACGGTACTTTCTCAAAGACAGGTCAAGGCTTGTACACATATCTGGTTGGTGAAAAGGGCGCAGGTATCTGGCCTTTGATTGACCGCGACATTGTGTCTGCCACCTCGAAAAACATCGCTGATCCTTGGGCGTAATGGAAGACTATTCTTCTATCTTCCAGCAGAAATTGTCTGGACAGGCAGAAGTGTGTGCACGTAAGACCTTGGAGTGGTTACAAAAAGACCTCCAAGGCACTTGCCGTCTGACGCCTGAAGAAGTCTACTACTTGGCTTCTGCTGCTGACATCATGCTCGACATTCGGGACCGATATGGCAAAAAGTGAAGCAAGTGATTACATACAACCGATCTACAAAGACCGGGCGTTAAAACACTTAGTTAAGTTGGCTGGCGGCAAACGAGCTGCCACCGCTTTATCTGACGAACAAAAGAAAAAAATGATGCTGGCGCGGGTTAAGTTAGCCCACGACATGCAGTTCAACACTTTAAAGTGGTTTCGTCCGTTCAAGTACCAAGAAAAGTTCTTTGAGACAGGTCTTAAGAGCACCCGCCGTGGAATGATCGCGGCTAACCGTGCTGGCAAGACCATTGCGTCTACTTACGAAACTGCTTACCACCTGACAGGCAGATATCCTGATAGCTGGAAAGGCAAGCGCTGGGATAAACCAATCATTGCTATGGCGGCTGGTGAATCTTGGGAACAGGTTGCTAAAACCTTACAGTCTAAGTTGCTTGGGTGTGACGATATTAAACAGGCGTATAAACTCGGGACAGGATCTATCCCAAGGGAGTGCATTGATGAAAAGTCTTACCGATCAGACGGAGCAAATGTTCTCTCAATTGAAATCTGGCACATTAGTGGTGGAAAGTCCAAGCTTTACTTCTCCAACTACACACAGCAAGTTCGCCACTTGCAAGGCTTCGAACTTGATCTTGTTGTGCTTGATGAGCAGCCACCAGATGAAACTTTTTCAGAACTTGTTGTCCGTACAGCAGCTCGAAACGGACAGGTTATCTGCTCATTTACCCCCCTCAAAGGGATGTCAGGACTTGTAAGAAAGTTCTGGGATCAGGTAGAAGGCTACTCGCATGTGCGGGTGACTTGGGACGATATTCCCTTTGAGAACGAGTGGGGTGAGCCGTTCTTTACGCAAGAAGAGCGTGACCAGCTGTCGCGAGACTTTATGCCTTGGGAGCGCAAGTGCCGTATGGAAGGCATCCCGCTGATTGGCAAAGGCGTGGTGTTTCCTTTGCTGGAATGGCCTACTTATAAATCGATTGACTTTGATCTGCGCCACAACGAGAAGATGGAGCGCCTGATCAGTTTTGACTTGGGGATTAAAAATGACCCGACAGTTATCTCGTTCTTTTTTAGAGATCCTACGGAAGAGATTATCTACCTGCACAAGCAGATCACGATCCCATCTGGGGAAACGCCGGATGAGTATGTCCACTATTTACTGGACCGCGAAACTAAAGGAGTCCCTATCGCCCTCCCGCACGATGCGTCTGCGGCGGGTAGGTACACGCTTACAGAGCAGTCAGTTCGTGAGGTCTTTGAAGATTCATACGGGCTTAATTGCATACCGGGCGCGATTCTTAACCCTCCCAACGATCAAGGTAAGGTGACAAACCACAAAGCTTACGGAATCAATATAATGCGGATGGGTATGGAACGCGGCACATTCATGGTTAATGAGTCGTGTACCAAATTCTTGGAAGAGGCTCGGAACTATGCTATTGACGATTTGGGAAGATTTTCTGATCCTGATGACCACATTGACTCTGCGAGGATTGGCGTTTTGGCGCTAATTCAGGGTCATGGGGAATCTGTTGTCAGCCGTGCCAATTCTTTTGCTGCTAAACGCTTTGCCCCAATTGAAGGCAAGGTTCAAAGGATCTAAAAATGCTTGATAAACAGAACATTATTGTTGAGAGTTTGGAAAGCCCTCCCGGCAATAAAGGGATCGAGTATCAAGTTGCCCACGAAGCGTATCTCAAGATGGTGGACTACCTCCGTCTTACACAAGCCAAGAACACGCTCAACCGCCTGAGCGACTATCACTACCTAAACATTGCTGTATCTAACTCTACTGAACCTGTTCGCGGTATTGACTACATTTCTCCTGTTGTCAGCCCCGGTATCGACTATTCCACCGCTGTTATAACCAAATGCCTGATGCCTCAAGGCAAAGTCAACTTTGAGTTTGAACGCATTAGTGAAAGTGACGAGTTAGGCTCCCGTCAGGCCATGAAAATGGCTCTGCACTTCATTAACAGCAAGAATGACTCGTATTCGATCATCCGTGATTGGGCACAAGACGCTTTGTTGCACAAAACTGGCGTTGTCATGGTTTCGCCTGTGCGTAACCCGATCACACAGTACAAAGAAGTTGAAGGAACCCGCGATCAACTGCGTTCTTTTGAAATTATGGCTGCTGAAAAGGGTCTTGTTGCAAAAAGACAACAGATGCGCCGTATTGATGTGAATCTTGAAGGTGTTGCTCAAGAAACCATGATGGATGAGACAGGCTCACCTGTTGAGCCTAGCGGTGAAGAGGTAGCAGAGGCTATCAAGGCCAACACCATCTACCGTGCCAAGTACAAGCTTACTGGTTACTCGACCAACATCCAGATCAAGCATGTTGCACAGCACTATTTCGTGTGTAACCCCACAATCCCCGGCATCCGTAATCAAGATTTCTGCGGTTTCTACGATCCAATGACGATCCATGAGGCCAAAGCCCAGTTCCCGTACATCGACATCGAGAAATTTGCCGATCACGCTGCCTACGGACCTGCTGGCGCTTACCAAGCTGGCGCTTTGGAGAACGATCTGGCATTGCATGCCCGTGATTCGACCCCTGTGCCGGGTCAAGGCGTGATTGCCTCTGCTGGCGCTGACCGTTTCAGCCGTGTCGTGATGATCACCACAGCGTGGTTAAAAAGAGACATCGACAATGATGGCGAAGAGGAAACCATCGAGGTTTGCTACTCTGGTTCGTACATCCTGTACATCAAAGAAGTCGACTTCATCCCTCTGGCGGTGATGGTTCCCAAGCCTATTGTTGGCAACTTCTTTGGCTACAGCCAAGCCGAGCGTCTGGTTCCCCTGCAGGAATACAAGACCGCTATCAACCGTGCCGAGATCGCTTTTGCGATGCAAGCCTCTACCCCAAGGATTGGTGTCAATCCTGAGTTTGTAGATGCTGAAGAAATCCAGCGTGGCGTGTCTGCCTTGTTCATTCTTGACCGCAAGTTCGATCCTGCCAAGCATGTGTACGAGTTTGCCCCGATGCAAGGCAACTTGGCGTATGTGCAAGACGCTATGGAGCGCTTTGACCAAGATACAAGCCGTATGTTGGGCATGACCAATCCTAGCGACACCCTGAACCCAGAAGTGATGAAAGATGGCAACTCTGGCTACAAGCTGCAGTTGGCTATGGGTCCAAACCAGTTGATTCAAGACGAGATGGTCAAGAACTGTGCTGTTGGCCTGAAAGACCTGATCTACATCGTCTGGAAGACAATGATTCAGTACTCTGATGACTACAACATCCAGCAACTGGCTGAGGCAATGTTGCCCGGCTCGGGTGGCTTCCTAGATGCCAAGTCAATGGAAAACTTTGAATTCATTGACCGCAACATGATCAATGTGGACTTGGCTTTAGGCTTCTTGTCTGACGAGAACCGTCTGACTCGCCAACAGTTGATCACCCAAGCCCAGCAGCAGTTTGCTGGCATCCTGATGCAGTTGGATCCTAGCGTTCCAGAGATGTTTGAGAAAGCTCGCCGTCCGTTTGAAGACACTTTGTATGCTTTGGGCGTGAAGAACTGTGATTCTTACCTGCCGACCTTTGAAGAAGCCGCCAAGATGTTGCAAGCCAAACAGGCTGCAGGTCCGGGCATGGCTGAACAGGAAGTTCAGTCTAAGGTTGAGCTGAACAAGGCTAAGACTCAGGAATCCGCTACCGTGGCAGCGTTGAACATGAAGAAAGCTGAAGACATCGACATGGACAACTACTTTGAATCTCAGGCCATGAAAGCTGGTAAATTATCGGCAGTACAAGTTGATTAAAGGAAGTCAATGAAAAGCTTGGTAAAGAATGTTCGGGATTATTTCAATCGCCGTACGAAAGCAACGGACTCATATAAGGAGGCTCATGTAGAAAGACGAACTCTGGTAATCCAAAACGGAGAGGCTGCTAGTCGGCTGATGCGGAATGAGGATTTTGCATTGATGTTTAACCTGTACAGGTTCAACATGCTGGAAAGGCTGGAAGAGGCCGACAGCGATGAGAAAAGAATTGGCAACGCATATTATGTTGCTGGAGTGCGTGATTTCATTGACTTCATTGAGAAGAGTGAATATCTCGCTAAGGTGGCTTTGAAAAAAGCTGATCAGGCTGAAAACGCCTAACTTAACGAAATAGGATAAGATATGTCAGACGTAAGTGCACAAGCACCCGCCACTGAGCAAACTGGTGCGGCTAACCCCGCCGATGCCATCGCTGCGATGATCGCCGCTAACAAGCGTAACGTGTCGCAACCCGAAGGTAGTACGGCCCCACCAGCCGGACAAGCAGAAGCGCAAGCCGAAGCCCCGGAGGCGGCTCCAAATGAGGAAGCCGAACCTGAAGGTAGTGTTGACGAGACTACAGAAACTGTAGATTCGGAAGATGCAGAGGCCATCGATGATGTAACCGATGCAGTGAACTTCCTAGAGTTTGCAGAGCAGAATCCTGACATGCTGTGGAGGATTCCTAACAAGGACGCTGATGGCGGCTTTGTGGAGATCCCAGTATCCAAGGCGGCTGCTATTTTGGGTCAAGGAAGTGCTATCCATGAAAATGCGCGTAAGCTAAAAGCCGAACGTGCTGAATTTGAAGAGTTTGAAGCCAAACGTAGGGCTGAACTCGATGGTTTGCAGATAGGTCTGGAGTTGACGATCCAGCCACAGCTTCAACAGGCTGCGGATGAATTGATCCAAATTCAGGGCTACAACCAGCAATGGAAGCAAATCCTCGATAACGCTACAGACGAGGTTCAACGAAGTGAAGCTGAAGCGGCTATCCGTCAGAACAACGAGTTGATCCAAGAAAAGAGCAAGTTCATCCAGACGAACCGTCCAAAAGTTGAGCAGTTCTATCAACACCGTACTGCCTTTGTGCAGGAACAGTTGGAACGCGCTAGACAGTCGTTTAGCGATAAGGAACTGAGCAACAAGGCTAACTTTACCGAGCTTCGGGAAAAGTTATCCAAGGATTGGAAAGGCGCTAGTGGGTCATTCGTACCCGGCGTACCAAACATCGATTTGGTATCCAGTGACGAATACTTGTTGGGGTTGATCCGTGACGGTATGAAGTTTAGAGAAGGTCCAAAGGTGAAGAATGCTGGAGGTTCATTAGCTGCTGCTAGTAGACCAACTGCCCGA
>Ga0181343_1000158_pt1 | contig 32632 bp, 35 predicted proteins | sample Su13VDMLBSD_FD_130110 | JGI IMG/M metagenome (GOLD analysis project Ga0181343, IMG submission 130110) | Freshwater viral communities from Lake Michigan, USA - Su13.VD.MLB.S.D | ecosystem: Environmental > Aquatic > Freshwater > Lake | place: USA: Michigan | collected 2013-07-15
AGCGTTCAAGGATCAACAGGATCTCAAGGATCAGCAGGTGCTAGTGTTCAAGGATCAACAGGCGCCAGCGTTCAAGGATCAACAGGATCTCAAGGATCAGCAGGTGCTAGTGTTCAAGGAACATTAGGAACTCAAGGAAGAACAGGATCTCAAGGAACCGCTGGAACCAATGGAACCAATGGAACCAATGGCATTCAAGGAGCAACAGGTGCAACAGGATCGGCTGGGTCAATTACAAATGATACAACTTCTGGCACTACACACTATCCATTGTTAACAACAGCGACTAGCGGTGCTCTTTCTGGAGTTACTGTAAGTTCAACTAAACTATCATTTGTGCCTTCAACTGGAACTGTAACTGCTACAGATTTTGCTGCAACTTCTGACGCAAATTTAAAGAATGTTATACGCAATATTCAAAATGCTACTGATAAAATAAAGAGCATTAGTGGTGTTGAATTTACTTGGAATAATGTAGCAAAAAATATTGGTGTAAGCGATAGTGAAGAAGTGCAGATAGGTCTTCTAGCGCATCAAATAAAACAATTATATCCGTCTATGGTTTATACTCATGAAGATGGATATATGAGAGTAAACTATGACAAATTAATTCCAATTTTAATTGAATCTATCAAAGAACTTAGCGATAAAATTGACAGTATTCAAGGAAAATAAGAATGACTTTGCAAAGTAGCGCAAGTGGCGCAGATCCATTAACATTTAGCGAAATTAGAACAGAATTTTCTTATCAAGGCACATCAACCAGTTTTCGAGCATATTTAAAAAATGCTGGCATAGTAGACAGCGATGATGCTGCTCCATCAGTTCCTACCAGTGGAACTATGAACATGTTAAATTTTTTGGGTGCTGGTATGAGATTGGGTATGATTAGTAATCAAACCGCAGTTAATGGTTCATTGTCTGGTGTAGGCGGAACGGCAACAGCAAAATATAGATTGCAAAACTCAGGTCAAGCGCAAAAAACGAATGTGTCTGGTACTTATGTTAATATTTCTGGGGAATGGTTAGTTGGCGCAGGACCTGTTTCTGATTTTGAAGTATTTGGGACTTGGGGAACTGACCCTGGTGGGTCTATTGGTGGCGCCACTCCAGATACTTGGTTAGGATTAGGGACTACTAGAGAATTTACTTTTACTGTTGAAAATAATAATTTAATAAGAACGCTCACTCTTCAAATAAGATACATTCCAACACTAACTGTGGTTGATACTGCAGTAATTACATTCGAAGTTGACAGTGCGCCATAATAAATATATGGTACACTAAAAGGTAATATTAATGGCATCACCAGCTTCTCGAGAACAATTAAAGGATTATGCTCTAAGAAAATTAGGGTTTCCTGTAATTGATATTAACGTTGATGACGATCAATTAGATGATCGTATTGATGACGCATTGCAAAAATTTAGAGATTTTCATTATGATGGAACAGAAGAAATATACCTTGCCCATCAAGTAACTTCTGGCGACATATCAAACACATATATAACAGTCTCAGATAATATCGTAGGAATAACAAGATTGCTTCCAATTAGTTCTGGTTCAATCAGTTCAGACAGTTCACAAGGATTTAATATATTTGATATCAATTATCAAATTAGACTTAACGATTTCTACAATCTATTATCAAGTTCATACACATATTATGTTATAGCAAGAGAACATTTGGCAATGCTTGATATGATTGTTACTGGAGAAATACCATTCACGTACAATAAGAAAACAAATAAAATTAATTTGTATATGGATTGGACTGGTCGATTGACTGTTGGTGATTATATTGTTTTCCAGGCAACGCGGATTGTAGAACCAACTACATATACGAAAGTATTTAATGACTCATGGATAAAATCATACACCACTGCGTTATTCAAATTGCAATGGGGAAATAATATTAACAAATATACTAACTACACACTTCCTGGTGGGTTAGTTGTTAATGGCGAAAAAATCTATAATGACGCAGTTGCAGAACTTGCTTTGTTAGAAGCGCAACTTAGAGAAGAATACGAACTACCACCACAAATGCTTGTGGGGTGACATATGGGCACTAGCGTTTATTTTAACAATCAAAACGCAACTCGCGAACAGCATTTAGTTGAAGATTTGATTATTGAATCAATCAAAAATCACGGGATAGACATATACTATATTCCTAGAGATTCTCATTCTAGTACTGATGAATTATTTGGTGATGATCCTGTGAAAAAGTTTACGCGAGCATATTCTATTGAAATGTATCTCGAGACTTCTAACGACTTTGAAGGCAACCAAGAATTTTTCGGTAAATTTGGTTTAGAAATTCAAAAAGCTGCAAAGGTAGCAGTTGCTCGTCGCACCTTCGAAAGATACGTTCCAACAACTGTTCGCAATCTCCCAAAAGAAGGCGATTTAATTTGGCTTCCTGTTCAACAAAAATTGATGGAAATTCGTTTTGTTGAGGAAGAAAAAAACTTTTTCCAAGCAGGTAAACTTGCGCCATACATGTATGGATTAAATCTCGAAGTCTTCAAGTACAATGGAGAATTGATTCAAACTGGTATACAAGAAATAGATGACATCACCGACGTAGTTGCGTTTGCAATTGATTTTACATTGGCAGTTGGTGGAACTGGTACATTTAAAGAAGATGAGGTGGTGTATCAGGGTAACTCATTAGCAGCAGCAACAGCCAAAGGTTACGTTGCAGGTTGGGATAAGCCTACTCGAATCTTAAAAGTTAGAAATATTAAAGGTGAATTTGCTGCTGGGGCAATAGTTGGTACAAATAGCAGCGCGCAATGGACAATCGTATCATTAAATGATCAAGAAAACGCAAATGATTTGTATGATGATAATTTTAGAATTCAAACCGAAGCATCTGATTTCATAGATTTTACTGAAAACAATCCGTTCGGTGAGCCATAATGCTATCCTCTAGACATTTCTATCACAGAACAACTAGAAAATTAGTTGTAGCATTTGGTACAATGTTCAATAATTTAAAATTATATCGCTATACAAAAGATGGTGATACTGAGATTGAGCGAGTAACAGTTCCATTAACTTATGCTAACAAAGAAAAGTATTATACACGCATAACTCAAGATCCTAATTTGGCGAAACAAACTTTAATCGATTTGCCTAGAATGGCTTTTGAGATGGTTTCTATAACATATGACCCATTAAGAAAAATATCTAATTATAATGAACTGTTTTCACCAGGACAAGATGGTAATAAAATTACAACAGTTCGTGCTGCGCCATATAATTTTGCTTTTGATCTAAACATATATGTTCGTAATGTAGAAGATGGGTCACAATTAATTGAACAAATTCTACCATACTTTACACCAGATTATACACTAGCATTAAATTTAACTGGTATACAAAACGACATTGTTAATGTGCCGATTGTTTTAGAGTCTATATCATACGAAAATAGAGTTGATTCTGATAAAGAATCAACAAGAGTGATTGTTTGGAATTTAACATTTACAGTACAGGCATTTTTGTATGGCTACATTAATGATGATATTAAGATTATTCGTAAGGCAATCGCAAATACCTTTGACAGTACTTCGCTACAAAAAAAAGAGCAGATATTAACATTAGGTTCTGGTTCAGGTGAATACAAAATTGGTGAACTTGTTTTCGTTGGAACTAAACTTTCAACAGCAAACGCTAGCGGATTTGTTGGTAATTGGAGTAACACATCTAAACAATTATTTGTGACAGATATAGCTGGCGCTCTTAAGACTAACACTAAAATAATTGGTGCAGTTTCTAATGCCTCATATACAATATCCTCTTTTGCGGATACAGATAATAAAATAATGAATTTACAAGTAACGCCAAATCCTAGCAACGCTAGTCCTAATAACGCATTTGGGTTTGATGAGAGTATTACATATTATCCAAATATAACATGAGTAATGTAGATAAAAACCTAGCAAATATTTTAGATACTGATTATGTTCCTGCGGTTGATAATAAAAACCCAATAACAATACATCAATCAGATAACGAGAATCCAGACGCGGATTATTCTCGTTCAAACTATTATAATCTAATCGAGAAAGGTAATGAAGCACTCGATGGTATTCTAGAAGTTGCTAAAGAATCGCAGCACCCAAGAGCGTACGAAGTTGCTGCAAACATGATTAAGAATCTTTCTGATGTCACAGAGAAACTTATGATTTTGCAAAAACAGCAGTTAGATTTAAAACCAAAAGAAGTTGCACCAACAAATATCAACGTAGACAAAGCAGTGTTCGTTGGCTCAACTGCAGATTTATTAAAGAAACTCAAGAATGAATCTGCAGAATAGAATTAAAAATTATTTGGGCAATCCCAAATTAAAACGTATCAATATGCCAATGCAACTCACGGAAGATCAAGTTCGTGAATTTGTTCGCTGTGCGCAAGATCCGCTGTATTTTATTGAGAACTATGTTAAGATTATTACTCTTGACAAAGGTTTTGTTCAGATTTCTTTATATCCATTTCAGCGACAAGCGATTACAGACATTAATGATAATCGTCGTGTGATTGTAAAGGCTGGTCGTCAGGTGGGTAAGACCACGATGTTTGTTGGATATATCCTTTGGTACATTCTTTTCAATGAAGATAAGTTTGTAGCAATTTTAGCAAACAAGGCTCCAACAGCTCGCGAAATTTTAAATCGAATTAAGATTGCATATGAGTCTTTACCTTTATGGCTACAGCAGGGCGTTCGTGTATGGAACAAAGGTGACATTGAGTTAGAAAACAACTGTCGAGTGTTAGCGTCTTCTACTGCTTCATCAGCAATTCGCGGTTACTCTATCTCGTTGTTGTACCTTGATGAGTTTGCATTCGTCCCTAGCAATATCGCTGATGAGTTCTTCACTTCTGTATATCCAACTATTTCGTCTGGTACGCAGTCTAAGATTTTAATTTCTTCTACACCAAATGGTATGAACCATTATTATAGAATGTGGACGGAGGCTGTTGAGGGTCAAAACGGATTTAAGCATATCGAAGCCAATTGGCGTCAAGTGCCAGGTCGTGATCAAGCATGGGCTGACGATCAAAGAAGAATACTCGGTGAAGAAAAGTTTTTGCAGGAAATGGAATGTGAGTTCATGGGTTCCGCTGGAACTCTTTTGTCGGCTGCAGCACTCAAATCTCTAGCCTTCGTCAAACCATTACATACATCTGATAATGGAATTAAAATTTATGAGCAGCCTAAAAAAGAACACAGTTACGTTATAGTTGCTGATACTTCTCGCGGCAAGGGATTAGATTACTCAGCATGTTTGGTAATCGATTGCTCTCTTCCATATAAAGTTGTAGCGACTTATAAAGATAATAATATAAGCCCATTAATTTACCCATCAATTATTAAAAAGATTGGGGACTATTACAATCAAGCCTATGCGCTTGTAGAAATTAATGATAATGGACAACAGGTGGTTGATACATTGTTTGAAGATTATGAGTATGAGAACATACTGTCAACAGTCGAATTAAAGAATAAAATTGCACTAACTTGGGGTTATGGAACAAAATCTAATCGCGGAATTCGCACTACCAAATCCGTTAAGAGATTAGGATGTTCAATCTTAAAGAGTTTAATTGAGCAAGAAAAACTTATAATACAAGATTTTGACACAATCGCTGAGTTATCGACGTTTATTGCCAGGGGTTCAAGTTTTGAGGCTGAAGAAGGCAGTCATGACGATTTGGTTATGTGCCTTGTGCTCTTTTCTTGGATCACCAACCAATCATTTTTCGCAGATTTAACCAATACAAATCTAAAAGAACGGTTATATGAAGATCAAATGAGGCAAATAGAAGAAGATTCATTACCAATGCCACTAGCTGGGCATATTGAAGTTGATAGTCGAGACTATGATTTTGTGTCTGGTGGGTCTGTTTGGAAAGTTGTCGATCGTTAAAAAACCCAATTTACTAAATAAACCGTAGAATTTCTATTTCTCCCAGACAGGAGTAAAACCATGGCATTTTTAGTTTCCCCAGGAGTGAATACTTCTGAAATTGATCAAACAACAGCTGTTCCACAGGTTGGAACATCAACTGGCGCAACGGTTGGAGTTTTTCGTTGGGGTCCAGCAAACACTGTAATTCAAGTTTCTAGCGAATCAGATTTGGTTCAACAGTTTTTTGAGCCAGATTTAAACACAGCAACCACATTTATTTCCGCAGCAAATTTCTTAGCGTATGGAAATGATCTTCGTGTGGTGCGTGTAGTTAATTCAACAGTTGGCGCCAACTGCTCAAACAACGCAGTTTCCAATACCAGCCACTTCGTTACGATTTCTAATGACGAAGATTACTTTAATAACCAATATACTGGCGCGAACACGTTGGTCCAATTTAGCGCACGTTTCCCAGGATCTATTGGTAATTCCCTTAAAGTTTCTGTATGTGCTAATGGATCGTCATTCTCAAGCTGGGCATATGCCTCATACTTTGATCGCGCACCAAACACATCTAACTATGCCGCAACAACAACTGGAAACGCAAATCTTAAGGATGAATTGCACCTTGTAGTCGTTGATGAAGATGGTGCAATTAGCGGTACAGCCAATACAATTCTAGAGCGTTGGGCTAATTTATCTAAAGCCAGCGATGCTCGTGGCGACGATGGTTCTTCTATCTACTATAAAGAAGTTCTATACAGAAATTCGCAATGGATTCATTGGTTAGGTCATGGCGCTGGTTCAAATACAACAAATGTATGGGGTCAAGCAGCTGCAACTGTTAATGCCTCTGGCGATAAGTTCCACCAACCACCAGTCGCAAACTATTCGCTCGTTAATGGAGCAGATGGTTCTGTAACCCAGGCAAATATTGTTAATGCTATCGATCTACTTTCCAATAAAGAAAAAATAGATATATCATTGTTGTTTGCTGGAGATTGCGGAGTATCTTCAAACTCTGCGATTAATACTGAAACTGTTGCAAACAAATATCTCTCAGTTGCTGCGGATCGTAAAGACTGTGTAGCATTCGTATCACCAGCCCAAGCAAACGTAGTTGGAGAACAAGCCTCCGCAACAGCAGTTGTCAACTACCGTAATGCGCTATCGGATACATCCTATGGTGTAATGGACTCTGGTTGGAAGTATCAGTACGACAAGTACAACGACATATATCGTTGGATCCCACTCAATGCTGATATTGCTGGTCTTTGTGTTCGTACAGACCTACAACGCGACCCATGGTTCTCACCAGCTGGTCTAAATCGTGGTCAGATTCGTAATCTAGTCAAACTAGGATTGAATCCAACGCAATCAGAGCGCGATACGCTATACAAAGCAGGTGTAAACCCAGTCGTTTCATTCCCAGGAGAAGGTACAGTTCTCTTTGGAGATAAAACGCTACAAAATCGCCCAAGCGCATTTGATCGTATCAACGTTCGTCGCCTCTTTATTACTCTTGAAAAAGCAATCTCTGCAGCCGCAAGATCAAGCCTCTTTGAGTTTAATGATGAGTTTACAAGAGCACAATTCGTCGCGCTAGTTGAACCATTCTTGAGAGATGTTCAAGGTCGTCGTGGCATTTATGACTACCGCGTTGTTTGTGACGAAACAAACAATACAGCTGCGGTAGTCGATCGCAACGAATTTATAGGCGATATCTATATCAAACCAGCAAGAAGCGTAAACTTTATCCAGTTGAACTTTGTCGCTGTACGCAGTGGCGTAGCATTCGACGAGATCGTTGGACGCTTCTAATAAATAGAATAGGATAAAGTCAGGAGAATACAATGGCTTTTAATGTATCTGAATTTCGTTCTCAAATGCAGTTTGATGGTGCTCGCGCCAATCTTTTTGAAGTCGAAATGAACTTTCCGTTTTTTGCTCTGCCAGGAAACGCAGCAAGAAAGTTACGTTTTGTCTGTAAAACTGCGCAGATCCCAGGATCAACAGTAGGTGTGGTGCCAGTACAATACTTCGGTCGCGAAGTAAAATTTGCTGGTAATCGTACATTTACAGATTGGACAGTAACGATCCTAAATGATGAGGATTTTATTGTTCGTAATGCCTTCGAAAGATGGATGAATGGGATTAATTCTCATCGCTTCAATACTCGCTCTGCTGCAGCAGCAACGCCAACATCTTATGGAACTGACGCTTACGTTAAACACTACGGCAAAACAGGTAAGATTATTAAATCTTACAAGTTTGTTGGCTTATTCCCAAATGACCTCGCGCCAATCGATTTAGATTGGGGCAATAATGACGCAATCGAAGAATACTCAGTGACTTTTGCATATCAATGGTGGGAAGCAGCTGCCGAAAGTGTTATTTAATCGCCTCGGTCGATATTTTATCATGGAGTTAACTTATGGCAGGGATTAACCTATTCGGGTTTCAAATTGTTCGTGAAAAACCCACAGAACAATTACAACCAGCTGTAACTGCACCAACTACTGATGACGGTGCAGTTACAGTCACATCTGGTGGTTATTTTGGAACTTATCTAGACCTTGAGTCTAGTTTTAAAACCGAAAACGATCTTATTACAAGATACCGAGAGATGTCAATGCAGCCAGAACTTGAGTCTGCTATTGACGATATCGTAAATGAATCAGTAATTCATGACGAGAAGGGTAAGTCTGTTACAATTATCCTAGACGATCTAGATCAACCTGATAACATTAAAGATATGATTCGCGCAGAATTTGATGAAGTTTTGCGCTTACTAGATTTCTCTAATAACGGTGGTGATTTATTTCGTCAATGGTACATTGATGGTAGATTATATTACCAGGTTCTAATTGACGAAAAACAACCTAAACTTGGAATAAGAGATTTAGTTTATCTAGATCCTAGAAAAGTAAAAAAAATCCGAGTCTTAGACAAAAAGAAAGATCCAAGAACAGGCATTGAAGTTGTTACAGGCGCCAGAGAATTTTATGTTTATAATGATAAAGCCTCTAACATAGGTCAAACATTTATCTCTTCTCCAACTGATGCTGGAGTAAAAATTGCTGCCGATGCAGTTGTAAATGTGAATTCAGGCTTGATGGACCCAAAACGTCAGATGGTATTGGGTTATCTACACAAAGCAATTAAACCACTAAATCAATTGCGTATGGTTGAAGACGCAATTGTAATTTATCGTATTTCTCGCGCACCAGAACGTCGCGTGTTCTACATCGATGTTGGTAATATGCCGAAGATTAAATCAGAACAATATCTTCGTGATATTATGACGAAGTTTAGAAACAAAGTTGTATACGATTCATCAACAGGTGAGATCAAAGACGATCGTAAATTTATGTCAATGATGGAAGATTTTTGGATTCCACGTCGCGGTGAAGGTAAGTCAACAGAAATTACAACGCTTCCAGCTGGTGAAAATCTTGGTGAACTTGCTGATGTAAAATACTTCGAACAAAAACTATACAAGTCATTAAACGTTCCTATTTCACGTTTAGAATCGCAAACTGGATTTACTTTAGGTAGATCAACAGAAATTACTCGCGATGAATTAAAGTTTATGAAATTTATTGAGCGTCTACGTTCTAAGTTTACATTAATATTTGATGAATTGATGGAACGTCAATTAGCACTTAAAGGCATATGTTCAGTCGACGAGTGGAATGAACTCAAACAGAAAATTCACTACGACTTCCTCAAAGATAATAATTTTGCTGAGTTAAAAGATACAGAACTATTAACAGCAAGATTGCAACTTATGCAATTAATTGATCCATATGTTGGCACATACTTCTCTAAAGCATGGATAAAGAAAAAAGTTTTAAACATGAATGAAGAAGAAGTTGAAATGATTGAAACTGAATTGGCTGCAGAATTAGAATCGGAGCCAACTCAAAGCGTTGATGTTAGTTCTAATACAAACACAGGAACAACACCTACACCAAATGACATCAATCAACAATTTGCTATGAGTATTACTAAATAATTGGAGATAATATGAGTACGTTAGAATTAATTGATTTAGCAATTGCTGGAGATAAAGAAGCACTATCAACAGCATTTAATAATGCTATGGCTGCTAAAGTCACTGATGCATTAGAAATTAAGAAAGTAGAGATTGCATCTAACCTTTTAGGTACAGAAAACTCAAATGAAATTACAGACACTACGAGCGAAGTTGACGGAACAGATGGAAACGCAGAGTTCCAGTCTGAGCCAGCAACAGCAGAATCTACAGAAACAGAATAGAACCAATACACAACGTATTGCTCAATTAATTAGAGCTGGTTTAATGAAGACCAGTGAACTTCCTGCGCTTAAAATTGCGATGGCTAGACACGCAAAAGTTGGTGATGTTGCTAAACTACCTAAAAATCAGCGCGATGTGCTGGATCGATACTATAAATCTACATCTACCGCAGCTCTTGGTTCTCAGCAATCTGTAGCAGCAGTTCGTAGAAACATAATGAGCGGTTATGAAATTTCTCGCGACGACTATATTACAGAAGCGACATTTCAAGACCCTCCTATGGTTTTGGTGTTAAAACGTAAGGGTGTTCGTATTTTTCCAGATGGAAAAAGAGTTGCGCTATACGTCAACGAAAAATTAAATTTATCTGTTTCTATGCCATATTCTTCAACTGGTCCAGAACAAAATTTGGTTGGAGTTTCTGAAGAAACTGTAATGGAAAATATTGATCAAGTTGCTGCGTTTGCGCAACAAAACAATGTAACATCAAACGCAAAACATTTTAAGTTTGCTGACGGCAGCAAATTAAAAGTCAGTCATGGTGCAGCAAAAGCCATTCATATGGTTCATGGCGCATTGAATGATGAGAACAAAAAGAAGTTTGCTGATATGCTTACAACTCCAAAAGGATTTGAGAAAGCAGCGCATTTTGCATTAAGTAAAGTTAATTTTACGATAAACAAATGAGTACAGTATTAGAAGTTGTAAAGCAAATTATTGCTGAAGCAAATGTCCAAAAAATGGGACGTAAGAAACTTGTTCGCGCACGTGTTCGTGGTGGAAAAGTACAACGCCGTAAAGTTGTTTCAGCAGTAAAAGGTTATACAGTTCGCGGTGGAAAATTAACGAGAATGTCTTCTTCAGAAAGATTAAAAAGAAAAATTTCTCAGCGTAAGGCAAAAATTAAACGTAAGGCTAAAGCAGCGCGTGCTCTTATAAAGAGAAAACGTTCACTTAGAAAACGCAAATCATTGGGGTTAAAATAAATGAAACTCATTACAGAAACAATTGAAGAAGTAAAGATGATCACCGAAGAAAAAAATGGTGTAAAGACACTCTTCATTCAAGGTCCATTCCTCGTTGCAGAAGCAAAAAACCGTAACGGTCGTATGTATAAGACTGACACTCTTGCAAAAGAAGTAGATCGTTACAACGAAGAATATGTTTCTAAAAATCGCGCATTCGGCGAGTTGGGTCATCCAGACTCCCCATCAATCAATCTAGATCGCGTTTCACACCTCATCACTTCATTGAAGCAAGAAGGCAATCAATGGATTGGTAAGGCTAAAATTCTTGAAACACCAATGGGTAAAATCGCTAAGTCCTTAATGGAAGGTGGTGCTACTCTTGGTGTATCATCACGAGGCATGGGTTCACTTAAAGAAGTGAATGGTGTCAATGTGGTACAAGACGATTATTATCTAGCCACAGCGGCAGATATCGTAGCGGATCCGTCCGCACCAGGCGCTTTTGTTCAAGGCATTATGGAAGGTAAGGAATGGGTATGGGATAACGGTAAGGTCAAGGAAATTGACATTAATCGTTACTATGAACAAATTAAAAATGCTAAACAAAAGCAATTAGATGAAGTTGCATTGAAGATATTCTCGAACTTCGTGTCAAAACTTTAAATTTTATAAATAATATTACTTCTTCAGGAGTTAAAACAAATGAGTAAGACATTATCAGAATCTGCTGCTGAAATCCTAAAAGCATCACTTGCATCCGCAGGTAAGGAACCAGTCGCAAAATTACCAGCCGAAGAGGAAGATCTCGGCGGCGCAACAGAAACAGATCCAGCTGGCGGCGACGTCGGCAAGAAGGCTGCAGCAAGCGTAACGCAAGCAGCAGTGCCAGCCGCAAAGGGCGACGCAAAATCTGCTAAAACACACGCTATGGAAGAAACAGAAGCTGATGAGTCAGCTGAAGTTGTAGCGGAAGATGTTGAAGAGATTTCTGAAGAAGATCTAGCAGAAGCCAAGAAAAAGATGAAGATGGACATGGTTGCCAAGCACAAAGGTTCAATGGCAGAAGATGTCGATGCTCTCTTCAATGGCGAATCCCTATCAGAAGAATTCCGCACAAAAGCAACAACAATTTTCGAAGCAGCTGTTCAGTCTCGCGTAGAAAAGATTGTTGAAGATGTTATCAGCGAAAATGACGCTGTTCTAGCAGAAGCCGTTGAAGAAATCAAGGGCGAACTAGCTGCGCAAGTTGATGAGTATCTCAACTATGTTGTTGAGCAATGGATGGAAAATAACGCAGTAGCAATTGAATCAGGTCTACGCGCAGAGTTAACTGAAGACTTTATCAATGGTCTTAAGAATCTCTTCGCAGAGCACTACATTGATCTTCCAGAAGAGAAGCTCGAAGTTGCTGAATCACTTGCTGAAAAGGTTGTTGAGTTAGAAGAAGCAGCAGTGGCTCACCAAGAGCAATTTGTTGTTCTATCAAAGGAACTCAACGAAGCCAAGAAGAATGAATCAATTCGCAAGATTTGTGAAGGTCTAACCGAAGTACAAGTCGGCAAAATGAAATCGCTCGCAGAGGGCGTGGAGTTCACCACAGAGGGTGAGTTTAATAATAAGCTCGCAGTAATTCGCGAGAACTACTTCCCAGCCACAAAAGTGAAAAGTGAGGTTACGGCTGTACAAGAAACGACGGTTTCTGAAGAAACACCAGAAGTAGAAGCAACTGGTATTATGTCACATTATGTTAAGGCAATTTCAAAATCACTACCAAAGTGATAATTTAACTTAGAACGGAGAAATCTATCATGTATCTTAACGAAACACATGCAAAGAAGTGGGCTCCAGTTCTTGATCACCCAGAACTCCCAAAGATCAGCGACCCATACAAGCGCGCTGTTACTGCACTAGTTCTCGAGAACCAAGAACGCGCCCTACAAGAAGAAGCTGCCAATTATGGTCGTTTGTTCGAAGCAACACCAGTAAACGTTGCTCCAACAGCACCAGGATCAGGCAATATCCAGGGCTTCGACCCAATCCTAATCGGATTGGTACGTCGTGCTCTTCCAAACCTAATGGCATATGACGTTTGCGGCGTGCAGCCAATGACAGGTCCAACAGGACTTATCTTCGCAATGCGCTCACGTTATGCAGCACCAAACGGCGACGAAGCATTGTTCAATGAAGCAAACACCGTGTTCGCAGGAACAAACGGAAACGGCACAGTTGCAAATGCAATCGTATCACTAAGCCAAAACGTTGCAGCAATGTCAATGGCAAACACTGGTACAGGTCTAGCCACAGCAACTGCTGAAACACTTAACATGGCAAATATGGCGTTCTCAATCGAGCGCGTATCTGTCACTGCTAAGACACGCGGTCTACAAGCATCCTACACAATGGAACTTGCACAAGACCTCAAGGCAATTCACGGTCTCGACGCAGAAACAGAATTGACAAATATTTTGTCAACAGAAATTCTTGCTGAAATCAACCGCGAAGTTATCCGTACAGTCTACGCAACAGCAAATGTTGGTATCGTAGGCGTATCTTCCGCCATCTTCGACCTAAACCGTACAGACGCAACAAACGTTGCTGCTGGTATCGGCACTTCAGGTCGCTGGCAGGTTGAGAAGTACAAGAGCATGTTGTTCGCAATCGAACGCGCAAGCAATAAGATTGCCAAGGACACACGTCGCGGTAAGGGTAACTTGCTCATCGTTTCAACCGATGTTGCATCTGCTCTAGCAATGACTGGTCTTCTTGACTACAACTCAGCACTATCAAACAACACAAACCTAACAGTTGACGATACAGGCAATACCTTCGCAGGTACGCTATTCGGACGCTTGAAGGTCTATGTTGATCCATACTCTGTTGCTGGATCAGACTATGTTGTGGTTGGATACAAGGGCTCATCACCATATGATGCTGGCTTGTTCTACTGCCCATACGTCCCACTACAAATGGTTCGTGCTATCGACCCTGACAACTACCAACCAAAGGTTGGATTCAAGACTCGCTACGGCATGGTCTCAAATCCATTCGCAGGTGGTACAAATGCCTCACTAGCAGGTGCGCTAACGACAGATACAAATGTCTACTACCGCAAGTTTGCATTGTTAGGTATTGCTCAGTAATAATTTGCTAAATTAAATAATAATAAAGCAAATTGAACTAGAGGGGGGACAGAAATGTCCCCCCTTTTTTTATACTAAATAAATTAAGAACAAATCAACGTGCGGAATTTCAATGACGGCACTAAACCGAAATCCATCAAATATAGATTTATTGCAAAGTACAAAATTTCGTGTTACGTTTGCTAGACTGCCAGGAATAACTTACTTTTGCAATAGCGCAAATCTACCAGGAATTTCATTAACAGAAATACCAATGCCAACTCCATTCGTAGATCTATATCTACCAGGAGAAAAGGCAGTGTATGATACGTTTAATCTTACGTTCTTAGTTGACGAAGATCTTCGTGCTTGGACTGAGATACATGATTGGATTAGAGGTGCAACATTCCCAACTAATTTTGAAGAATATGTAAATCTAAAAAGATCTCAGCCAACTACAAACATAAGAGCAATAAGCACAAAACCATCAGTTTATACTGACGCAACATTAACAATTTATTCTAGCAAAAACAATCCAAACTTTAGAATAAAATTGGTTGACGTGTTTCCTACCACTGTGGGATCTCTCTTATTTTCGGCAAGTGATAGTGCAGAAAACATTATAACTGCCGACGCTACATTCAGATTTTCATACTATAACTATGAGAGACTTAAAGAAACTGGTGTCGCTTAACGCTCGACATAGTCTATTATATAGAAGCATTGTTTTTATGTCAACCTATTGTTAATTTGCTTTATGGAGCGACATATAGTATATTAATCGCTCGATTAACTATCTTATTTGTTTATGGCAATCGAAACACCACCTCTTGAAACAATTATTGAACAATGGGAAAGAGACTCAGACGTTGATTCAACTGAGCCTGGTAAAGAGATCATTCGTATTCCCTTGCTGCACAATAAGTATAACAAATTCTTGTCGTTGCACAATCTATCTGCAAAGAAAGCAGCAATAGAATATGACCGCATGAAAAAACTCAAGTGGATGTATTTCACAGGTAAGTTAGATCAAGAAGAATTAGATAAACTTGGTTGGGAACCGTTTAGGTTTACTCTCAAATCTGATATCAACGTATATCTCGATGGTGATGATGACCTTAACAAACTCAAAAGAAAAAAATCATATCACGAAGAAACCGCAAAGTTTTGCGAAAACGTGATGAAGGAACTCAATTCTAGGACGTATCAACTAAAAGCCTATATGGATTGGGAGCGGTTTATTCAGGGTGCGAAATGATAGGAGCAACAGCAAATATCAATGTTCCATATGTCCTTTTTACTCTTGATGAAGAAGAGCATAATTTATTTAAGAAAATATCACAAAAATTTCAGTCAGATATTAAAAATAAAAAATCGCTGAGAAATGGAAAACACACCCTTGCTGGTCAAATTGAAAACGAATATCATATTGATGATGAAGAGATCAGCAACAAAATAATAAACATTTTAAATCCTGCTGTTGGATATCACTATGACAATTATAATTATTTAAAAGATTTAACCATAAATTCTACAGTTCGCCCTTTAAAGTTAGATAAAGTTTGGATAAATTTACAAAAAAAATATGAGTACAACCCAGCACACTTTCATAGTGGTGTATTAAGTTTTGTTATTTGGGTTGAAATTCCTTATTTAATTGAAGATGAAAATACTCATCCTACTAGTAAGGGATCAACATTTCAGTGCAATGGAAATTTTTATTTCTTAAATGCTGGAATTATGCCCTTGACTAATTGTAATGTCCAACAAACAGTCATAAAGGCTGACAAAACTTTTGAAGGAAAGGGATTATTGTTTCCATCATATTTAATGCATGGTGTTTACCCATTTTATACAAGTAACAAATATAGAGTTTCTATTTCTGGAAACTTTGTGATAGATGTTGGTTGAGTTATGTGCGACATTAGAGTTGAAAAAACTGATAACATATATGCTAGAGTTTATGCTGAAGATTCAATTCTGCAAGAAATGTCAGAGTTCTTTACCTTTTCGACTCCTGGTTATCAATTCAGCCCTGCGTTTAAGAATCGTTACTGGGACGGAAAGATCAGATTATTAAATTTAAAAACAAAACAAATTTATGCTGGTCTTGTTGGCTATATAAAAACGTTCTGTAAAAATAACAACTACACCTTTGAGGTTATAGATGAAGACAAGGAAGTCTTTCCGATCGACACGAAGAATCTTGCGTCTGCTCTCTCGCTTCCCATGGAACCCAGAGATTATCAGTATCTTGCGTCTAGCGTCGGACTTACAAAAAAAAGAACTGTACTCATTTCACCGACCGCGAGTGGCAAGTCGCTTATAATCTACATGATGATTCGCCACTTATTAAATAGTGGCAAGAAGCGAGGATTGTTAATTGTTCCTACAATTAACCTAGTGACTCAGATGCACTCAGATTTTAAAAACTATTCCAGCAATAATGGTTGGGATGTAGATAAGCACTGTCAGAAAATTTTTGGCGGCGAAAGTAAAATACCAGATAGTGATCTTATCATTTCTACTTGGCAGTCAATATATGAAATGCCGAAGAAATACTTTGCGCAGTTTGATTTCGTAATTGGCGACGAGGCTCACACATTTAAAGCCAAGTCACTCACTGCTATCATGACTAAACTTATTAACTGCGACGTTCGCGTAGGCACTACAGGAACGTTAGACGATTCAAAAGTGAACAAACTTGTTCTTGAAGGTTTGTTCGGTCCAGCGTTCAAAGTTATATCTACAAAAGAACTTATTGAACGTAAACAACTTGCAAATTTTAGCATTAAATGTATTGTCTTAAAATATCCAGACTCAGTTTGTAAAGCAATCAAGGGATTAACTTATCCAGAAGAGATGAATTTTTTGACTCAACATGAAGGTCGAAATAACTTTATATGTGATCTTGCGATTAATTTAAAAGGCAATAGTCTAATTTTATTTACTTATGTAGAGAAACACGGTAAAATACTATACGAACTGATTAAAGATAAAGCCAATAATCGTAAAGTGTTTTTTATTCATGGTGGGGTTGAGGCTGAAGATCGCGAAGCAGTGAGACATATCACTGAACAGGAAACTGATGCGATCATTGTAGCCAGTTATGGAACATTCTCGACAGGTGTGAATATCCGTAACCTACATAATATTGTATTCTCTTCTCCCACAAAGAGTAAGATCCGTTCTCTGCAATCAATTGGTCGTGTGCTTCGTCTTGGTGATAACAAAGATGCCGCTACACTTTACGATATCGCTGATGATTTAAGGTACGGTCCTTATACAAACTTCACATTGAAGCATTATGAGGAACGAGTGAAGATTTATAGCGAAGAAAAGTTTCCTTTTACAACTAATAACGTAAGGATAAATTAATGTCTGAAGATGTTATTGCATACAATAGAGGTGAACTTAAATTTGTTCGCCTTAAAAATATTCCAGACGATTTAATTGGATATGTCTCATATAAAGATGAATGTATTGTCATAGAAACACCCCTAAGAATTGAAATTGAAACATATTTTGAAGAAGGCAGACAAATCCTTGCTATGCAAGAATACCTTCCTCAATCGGTTATTGAACTCAGAGAAATAGAGATTCCTATGGCTGATGTTTTGTTTGCAACTCCAGTTCGCAAAGAATTTTATGAGCAATATGAATATGTAAGTGATTTTTTCTACAACAATACGCACAATTTAAATAAACCAAAAAAGAAAAAGACTCGCGGGAAAAAGAATGATGATGACGATGAAGAAGCACAACAAAATGTAGTATCATTCTTAGAAGCAATGGCAAAAAAAGATAAACCAATTCATTAAAAAATAAATTATGACGCCTCATGGTCACACAAAACCATTCGATCACATCATCATAGACGATTTCCTTGATGAAAATTCCTTCAAACAAGTTTTTCAAGAAATTTTATCGCTTACCCCCAGTTTAGTTGATCCTAAAGAAACAAAAGCTGCTGCTGTAGGAGGAAAACCTATAAAGCGAGGATCAGGTATTTGTATAGACTCAGTATATAAACAAAGAAATTTATCTAAAATCTTAACATTTTTTGATAAATTGTTTTGTTCTGACGTATATTCTGCTGCTAATGATGCTGGTTGCCTTTTTAAATACTATCTAAAAAAAACAAATGCAGATTATACTTTACTACAAAGTTATGGAAATGGAGACTTTTATGATACCCATGATGATGTTGCATTATTTACATCAGTAACTTTATTTCATAAAGAACCAAAAAAATATACAGGTGGAATTTTATGTTTTCCAGATTACAATTACGAAATCGATTTAAATAATAATCAAACAATAATTTTCCCTTCTGGGATATTCCATAAAGTTTCTAAAATTACCAAAAAAGATAACGATATTGCGAATAATCGATTCACAATTACTAAATTCATCCACTACAAAACGATCAATTAATATGGCAAAAAATCATTACATCAATAACAAAGATTTCCTCAAGGAAATGATCAAGTATAGAACATCCATTCGCAAAGCGAAAAGACTCGGTCAACCTAAACCACAGATTCCTCGCTATGTTGCTGAGTGTTTTATGAAGATCGCTGAGAATCTTTCACATAAACCAAATTTTTTATCATACACGTTTAGAGATGAAATGATTGCTGATGCAATTGAAAATTGTGTGATGTATGTTGACAATTTTGATCCAGCAAAATCAAGCAATCCATTTGCCTATTTCACGCAAATAGTATATTATGCATTCTTACGCCGCATTCAAAAAGAAAAGAAGCAATTATATGTTAAGTACAAGTCTACAGAAACTGCTGGAATCCTCGACGAGTACGAACTCAACGAAAATGAGGATGGAACTTTTAGACAGTTTGAGTTATACGAAAACATTTCAGAATTTATCGTCAACTACGAAAATGCTCGGAAACAGAAGAAAACAAAACGTGAAGGATTGGAGAAGTTTGTAGATGAAGATAGCAATCCTGGGTGATACTCACTTTGGTATGAGGGGCGATTCAATTGCCTTCCATAATCATTATCGTGAGTTCTATACAAAAACATTTTTTCCCTATTTGGTGCAAAATGGAATTACCACCATCTTTCAGTTGGGTGACATATTTGATCGCCGCAAGTATATCTCTTTTCAGTCTCTTGCTCTTTGCCGCCGTTACTTTTTTGATAAACTTGTAGAGCATAATATACAATGCCATGTATTACTTGGCAATCATGATATATTTTTCAAGAACACTCTCGAAGTCAACTCACCTGATCTATTGTTAAGAGATTATAAAGATCATGTGATTCTTTATGACAAGCCATCCGAATGGATGGGAGTTGATGTCATACCTTGGATTTGTAAAGAAAATGAACTCGAAATTCTAGACTTTATCAAGCGCAGCGCAAACCAACTCTGTTTTGGTCACTTTGAACTTGCTGGCTTTGAGATGGATCGTGGTAACATCTGTCATGAAGGTATGGACCCAAGTGTTTTAAACAAATATGATCTTGTTCTTTCTGGTCATTTTCATCACAAGAGCAAAAGCGGCAGTATTGTATACGTTGGCACTCCTGGCGAAATGACTTGGTCTGATTATAATGATGAGCGTGGGTTTCATGTTCTAGATACTGAAACACGTGAACTGGCGTTCGTCCCAAATCCAGAAAGGATGTTCTTCAAGATTAAATACAACGACGACCAGATGTATTATAACGACATTATCAACGCGGACTATTCATACTTGAATGGAAAGTTTCTTAAGATTGTTGTAGAAAAACGAAATAATTCATTCTTGTTCGACACCTTGATTGATACAATCACAAAGGTTGCTCCACTAGAAGTTGCAGTTGTTGAAGACTTCTCAGAGATTACTGAAAACGTTGAAGTTGATATAGACCAAGCAGAAGATACAATAACAATTTTAAACAAGTATGTTGATGGATTGACATTACCAGTAGAATCAGATAAAATAAAAACGGTATTGCGAGATGTTTACAATCAAGCGTTGTCTATGGAGACCGTGTGATATTATTTTCTAAAGTTCGATACAAGAACTTTCTTTCAACTGGTAATGTGTTCACCGAGATTGATCTTGGTGGGCATTCAACTACGCTCATTGTCGGCGAGAATGGCGCTGGCAAGTCTACGTTTCTTGACGCAATCACATTCTCGCTGTTCGGTAAACCATTCCGTAATATCAATAAGCCGCAACTTGTTAACTCAATTAACGAAAAAGACTGTGTTGTTGAAATTGAATTTCAAATCGGTAAGATTAATTACAAAGTTGTTCGCGGAATCAAACCAAACGTTTTTGAAATCTACATGAATGGCGATCTGCTCAATCAAGACGCCAAAGCAAAAGATTATCAAGATTATCTTGAGAAAGTAATTCTCAAGATGAACTACAAGTCATTCACACAGATTGTAATTTTGGGCTCAACAAACTTCACTCCGTTCATGCAGTTGTCAGCAGCGGACCGTAGAACTGTCATTGAAGATCTGCTCGATATTCAAATCTTTTCTTCAATGAATGTAATTGTGAAGAATAAACTGCATGGGTTAAAAGACGAAGCCGCACAACTCAAGATTCAAATTGATAACACAAAAGATAAAATCGAATTACACAAGAAACATCTAGATGAACTCAAGAAAAATACAAAAGAAATTGTCGATGCAAAGAAAAAAGAGTTTGAAGAAAATAGCACAACATTGAAAAACCTTGCTGTAGAGTTAACAAATAAAGAAAGTCAGATTGAATCAATAGTTCTCAGCATTTCCGACGAAGAAACAAGCACAAAGAAGTTTAATAAACTCAATCAACTTGAAGCCAAGATCGAAGGGAATATTCAGAAACTCGAGAAAGACATCGAGTTTTATTCTGTAAATTCGACTTGTCCAACCTGCGATCAGGCTATCAATAACAAAGAAGAAAAAGTCCACACGTGCAATAGTAAAATTACAGAACTCGCAGAAGGTCTAAACAAACTGAAGGAAGAGAGTGATGCCGTTCTACAGCGAATCAATACCATCAAAGCAACACAAAAAGAGCTCAAGGCTCTGGAACAAGATCTTGTTCGTATTACGACCCACCGTAAACAAATTCGCTCATATATCGCAAAACTTCAAGAAGAAATTGATGTAATTGAAAGCAAACCAGCCATGAGCGATGAGTTTAAGGCACAATCAAAACAATTATTAAACGCACTACAAGCATACAACGATAAAAGAAAAGAAGTATCTGAACAAACACAAAACTACGATATTGTCGCGCAGTTGCTTAAAGATGGCGGGATTAAGTCGAAAATCATTAAGCAGTATGTACCAATTATAAACAAGTTGGTAAACAAATACTTGGCTGCGATGGACTTCTTTGTCAATTTTAATATTGATGAGGAGTTCAAGGAGACCATCAAGTCTCGTCACCGAGATGATTTCAGTTATGAAAACTTCTCAGAAGGTGAAAAGAAGCGTATTGACCTAGCACTCTTGTTCACTTGGAGGTCGGTCGCCAAGTTGAAGAACAGTGTCAATACAAATCTGCTCATCTTCGACGAGGTCTTTGATGGTTCTCTTGACATTAATGGTACTGAAGAATTTATGAAGTTGATAAATATGATGAATGAAGGTACAAACATCTTCGTGATTACACACAAGTCTGATCAAATGGTTGATAAGTTTAAGCATACAATACGATTCGGGAAGGTCAAGAACTTCTCGCAGATGGTGAATTAACATGACTAAAATGGTAAAATATGTAGATGGTGATCTGATTGAATATGAAGATTTAAAGTTGGTGGATTTTTATGATCCAATTTTACGCAAGCCAACAATACCTTTTGACTTCAGTCAACCTAACTGCGCAAAAAAAGTTGAATATTATGCATATTCATTGTCTGCGGCGTTAAGTAAATTTGGTGGTTTAGGATTGTCTGCTAATCAATGTGGACTATCTGATCGTGTTTGTGTTGTCAATATGGGCAATGAAGCATGGGTCATGTTCAATCCAGAATTAATAGAAACATCATCAGAACCATCAGAATATATTGAAGGATGTTTGAGTTATCCAGGATTGTATTTGAAATTGAACCGAGCAAATCATATAAAGGTCAAATTTCAAGCGATGGGTGGGCAATTCGTTGAAAAAGAATTTGATGGATTGACTGCGGTTTGTGTTCAACATGAACTTGACCATTTAGATGGAAAGGTATATACTGATATGGTCAGCCCAATTAAATTGGAAAAAGCCAAGAGGAAAGTCAAAACCAATTTGAAGAAGATGCAAAAAATAAGCGCAAAATGAGTTCCTGCAACGGTAGTTGCGTAAGTTATTGATTTTATTAGAGTTTTTATCGCTTTACTTCCAGACTACATTATAGGATAATGGTTGTATGAAAGTAAATATTCAGAACTCTAAGAGTATTCTAGCCAAACTCTTGGCAGCAGAAAATATCACGGTCTCGCATCAAAACACGCAGACTGCATACTTCGACCTCAAGACTCGCACTCTTGTCTGTCCTGTCTGGAAAGACATGGACGGTCATTTGTATGACTTGCTCATGGGTCACGAAGTCGGTCATGCGCTCAATACTCCAGAACAGGGATGGCATTCTGCCATTCACGACGAGAACGGTAATCGTCTTGGCAAGTTCAAGGATTTCTTGAACGTCATTGAAGATGCACGTATTGAGAAACAGGTCAAGCGCAAGTTTCCTGGGCTCGCCAAGTCTTTCACTGCAGCATACAAAGACTTGTATGACCGCGATTTCTTCGGCGTCAAGAACATCGATGTCAACAAACTCAATCTGATTGACCGTATCAACATTCGTTGTAAGATGGGCGCGCATATTCCTGTTGCGTTCAATGATGATGAACGCCAGTTCTTGGCTGATATTGATACAGCCGAGACTTGGGATCAGGTTGTTGATATTGCGCGTCGTGTGTTTGCGTATAGCAAGCAACAAAAGGAAGAGCAGAAGTCGCAGATTAACAACATGCAAGACTTGCGTGATGAGATTCAAGAGCAACGCGAACAGGAAAAATCTGAATCGCAAGACTTCAATAACGATGAAGATGAAGACTCAGAAAGTAAAGATGAATCTGACTTGGATGAACAGTCTGATGATTCTGACAGCGAGGATTCAGATGCCTCTGATTCTTCTGAAGAGTCAGAAGATGATTCGCAGAGTGAAAATAGTCATGGCAGAGAGCAGGATGAGCAGACAGAGGAAAACGATGACCTCGAGTCTGTAACCGATCGCACATTTCGTCAGCGCGAGCAGGAACTGATCAATCAGACTGGTGAAGTCTTTATGATTGAGTTGCCTGAAGCCAATCTCTCAAAGATCATTCTCCAAAACAAAGTTGTAATGGATGATCTTGAGAATTTTATTCGTCAGCGAGTTGCTGACCCTGATCGTCCATATGGTCGCAACAAAGTTTCTTACGATGCTGTTGCTGCCAAGTGTGTGCGCAAGTTTAACACGAACAACAAAAAGTTTATCATGCATATTCTCAAGGAATTTGAGATGCGCAAGAAGGCATCAGATTATGCTCGTGTTCAGACTGCCAAGACTGGCGAACTGAATCTGAATGTGTTGCACAACTACAAGTTCACCAATGACTTGTTCAAGAAAATCTCTGTAGTGCCGAAGGGCAAGAGCCACGGCATGATCATGTATGTTGATATGTCTGGTTCAATGACTGATATTCTGCGCAATACAATTGAGCAGTGCCTCGTGCTAGTTTCTTTCTGTCGTCTTGCCAAGATTCCGTTCGATGTGTATGGCTTCAGCAATGACTGGTATAAGTCGAGTGGTCCGCAAGTTAGCAATCGAGAGAAATTTACACAGTCATTTACCAATAAAGATGCTATCGGTCGTGTTGATGAGTGTAACTTTCATCTCAAACATCTGATTGGTTCGACTTTATCTTCTGTTGATTATCGCCGTTCGTTCGCCAATCTTTGTATTGTTGCGAATGAATATTGTCGTGGTTATCATCATAGTGTTAATACTCGAGATGATAACGATCATGGTTCTTTTCACTATGATTGGGCTGATGCTGGTTTTGGTTTGCATGGTACTCCTTTCCAGCAGACTCTCCTCGCATCGCGTGAAATGATTAAGAAGTTCCAAACCAATCACAAATTAGATGTTGTGAATGTCGTCTATCTGACTGATGGTGAAGGTAACGAAGGTCTTATTCTACCCTACAGCCGCAAGGGTGTTATATACTTGATTGACAAGAAGACCAAAAAGAAGATTCGTGTCGATTATAATGTACAGGCTGCTCTCACGCAATTGGTTCGTGATGTAACTGGTTGCAAACATCTTGGTTTCTTTCTTGCGAACAAGAGTGATGTGTCTCGCCTTTGTCATGAACTTGAGATGGAAAAAAAGATGAGCGTCCAAGAGACTCGCGAACTCAAGAAACAGTTTCGTGAAGAAAAGTTTTTTGCGATTCAAAATCTTGGTTATGATCAATACTTCTACATTCAGTCCGCGAATGGTGCGATCGCTGAAGATAAAATGCAACTTGATTCAACTATGACCAAGAGTAAGATGGCGAATGCGTTCTCCAAGTCTGTAAACAGCAAGAAGTCGAATCGTGCTCTTGTCACTCAGTTCGCCGAGGAAATCTCGGCGAGTTTGAAGTGGGCTGCGTAAGTTATTGATTTATAAAGGGAATTTTCCCCTTTACTTTCGAGCGTTTTCGAGCGATAATAGTCTTATGATGAATGAAATTAAGTTTCCTAGTGACCTTGAAACGGTGGCGCGACTTCAGTTTACTGAATGCGCTGATGGTGTTCTTCGTGCTCAATCGCCTAACTGGGCGTTTGAGATTGAGGTTGTTGGTGATGAAGTCCGCTTCATTCCCGCTGACGGTCTCAATGTTGAACGTTTCCGTTTGGTTCCCGTCTAATTTTGTAATGTAACAGTGAGTGATATTGAAATGAGAAAGTCATTTTACAGTGATCCGAAAAAGCAATTCAACTTCCTTGAGAAGATTTACAATCATTTCGACAAGGAAACTATCACGCTGAAGGAACTCAATTCCTTCTGCGATAACAAGAAGAACGGTGTGGAAAATTTTCCATACTTCATTCTTCGTGAGCGCAAGGTTGCGCGAAATACATTTAATATCACGCCGAAGAATCTCGGTGATGCGAGTTCTGTTGCTGTCTCCCAGCAACCTCCGCTGTCTGCTGTTGCGATGGCTCCCGTTGCGCAGGTTGTAAATCTTGCGTCTCGTCGTGCGCAGAATGTGACTGAATCTTTTGTGCCGCAAAAGAATGGCACCTATGTTCCGTTCGGATTCTACAACGATCTGAAGAACATTATCAGTTCGCGAATCTTCTACCCTATCTACATCACTGGTCTTTCTGGTAATGGCAAGACCATGATGATTGAGCAGGTGTGTGCTGCGCTCAAGCGTGAGTTGGTTCGTGTGAATATCACCAAGCGCACCGATGAGTCTGATCTCATTGGTTCATATGAGTTGATTGACGGCAGCACTGTTCGTCGCGAAGGTCCAGTGCTGACTGCGATGCGTCGTGGTGCTGTGCTTTTGCTCGATGAGTGTGACCTTGGTACCGAGGATATCCTCTGCCTTCAGCCGATTCTTGAGGGCAAGCCATACTTCGACAAGAAGACTGGTGAGGTTGTGCATCCTGCCGCTGGCTTCACGGTGCTTGCGACTGCAAATACCAAGGGCAAGGGCAGCGACGATGGTCGATTCATCGGCACGAATATCCTCAACGAGGCATTCCTCGAGCGTTTCGCTGTGACTGTTGAGCAAGAGTATCCTCCTGCGAATACTGAACGCAAGATTCTTGAAAAGAATTTTGCCGAGTTGAACATCAACGACAGTGTGTTCATCGAGCGACTCATTACTTGGGCTGAGATTATTCGCAAGTCTTATGCGGATGGTGCGGTCGATGAGATTATCTCGACTCGTCGTCTTGTGCATATCAGCAAGGCATTCTCTATCTTCAACAATCGTCTGAAAGCAATTGAGATGTGCTTGAACCGATTCGACACTGACACCAAGACTGCGTTCTTGGATCTGTACACGAAGGTTGATGCGGATGCGACTGCTCCAGTTGAACCGAAAAATGATGTTCAGGTGGAAACGATCAATGATCCGATCGGCGGCAATCTCACCGTTCGCGTGACCAAGAATGGTCAAACGAAAGAAATGGTGCTGACTCCAATGGATATGGTAGAGCACCAGGGTCAAGCACTGACTGAGCAGCAGGTTATTGACCGCGTCGCCAAGACTTTGATTATTGCTCTTGATCGTGAAGCAAATGAAATGCCGTTCTAATCCCAAGAGTTTACTTTTGCCATTTGTTAGTATATAATAAATGGTATATCGCAAGGCAAGCCCCAACTCTGCGATATTATTGAAGGGGTATTTTTGTGAAGGTAATTTTATGTCTAATGCTCTTGATTCGTTTGTTACTTATCTTGCTCGCGGCAACACCGTGACTTCGCGCCAAGTTCGCTCGATGTTCAAGGTTGATAACGCTGCTGATCTTGCTTATCGCGCTCGCAATGAGGGTATCTCGGTTTACACGAACCGCGTCACTCTCAGCGATGGCACCAAGACTTTCGCTTATCGTCTTGGCAATCCTTCGCGCCAGTTCGAGAAGTATCTCGACCAGGGTCAGATTGCTCGTGCTCGCAAGACCCTCTACCGTAACGCTATCAGCGTCACGATGAATGGCTAATCTGCCGTTTCTCAAAAACTAAAAAAGTTCTGTGGGGGTGCAATGCCCCCACAGTTTCATTTGCTTTTCGGAAAGTACTGAGGTTGACAATTAAAAAATCCACATATATAATCACATATACTGGAGGAAAATTTTATGACAAAAGTTATTGTAGCAAAAACTAAAATTGATTGTGAGCATTTGCTTGGTCAATTCCTTGATGAATCTCATTACGATACATTGATAGAAGAAGATACAGATTGTTATTTACAAACTGAAGACGAGAGTAGCATTGCATTTAAGTTTCGTAAAAACTATTTCAGCAAACAAGAACAAGATAATGCTTATGCTGGATTGCGTGAGGCTGCTACTCCAACTCAAAACCGTGGACTTGCGGCTGGACCTAAAGGTGAGAAGTGCGGAAATCGCGAGTGGGTTTCAGAATTTCAATTGCGCGTGTTTGATTTCTTTAAGAAAGAACCAGAAAACTCAGTCGTTACAATTGATGCTAGGCAAGAAGTTGAAATCTTGCGCTCTAGATATAGTAACATAGAATCAAGTCGTGGATTAGTTTGGCTGACGCAGAAAGTCAAAGAGAACAATTTTAATTTTGAAGATTGGTTGAATAGAATTTTAAATGTGAGCGTCAAAGAACGCAAAGAGGAATCTATTGGTGTCGAAGAAACATACATCTCAGATACGACGTATGCTAACGTGGTCAACTCGGGTATTGCTGGTTGGTTCGATCGTTACCCTCGGATTCCTTACGGTCGTGCTACTTCTTATACACAAAATCATTACGAAAAGTTTCAAATGGCTTTTCCGTTTCTTCAATCGCTAGATCTTGGATTTAAACAATTACTTCCTGTACGATGGTCTAATCAACGAAATGTTGCAGATAAAGTTGACCCAGCATTTCTTGTTCCAGAAACTGTGTTCACAACAATTACAGTGAACAAAACTTTTCGAACAGCAGCGCATCGCGATGCTGGTGACTTCACAAATGGATTGAGTAATCTTCTGGTTCTATCAAACAATGGCAATTATTCAGGCGGATACTTAATTCTCCCTGAGGTTCGGATTGCTGTTAATGTTCGTCCAGGTGATCTATTGCTAGTAAACAACCATGAGTATATTCATGGCAATACTCCAATCGTTTTACATGATGAAGAAGCAGAACGTATTTCTCTTGTCTGTTACTTCCGCGAAAAGATGCTTGAACTTGGGAGTAAAGAATATGAAGATCATCGATTTAATTATGTTGAGTGCCGTCGAAGAAACAAAGAACATCCACTACAGCGAAAACTCTGGAACGGAATCAGTCCAGGAATGTGGGAAGAGCAAGAGTGGTATGAATATCTTGAGAAAAATGGTGGCACAGAAATGGTTGCGAAATACCACCCAGAGGCGTATAATAAAGAATCTACCTTAGAAGATTTGTTTGGATAATTTATGAAAATATTGACTGTTGTTCATGACTTCAATAACTTCGGTGGCATTATTTCGCACACTGAACAATTGATTGCTGGCTTTAAAGATCTTGGTCACGAGACTGGTTTCGTATATCTACGAAGCACAAAGTCTGGTGGTAGGTTTTCTGACGATTATGAAAAGGAAGGTTATGATATTGGAGTGGGAACAGGTATCCCAGTTCATCAAGGTAAAGGTTGGCGAGGTGAGTATCTCTCTTTCATTAATGATGAGGATGTGAACAAATTTGTTAATCTCGCCAACTCATATGACGTTGTTATCTGGCAATCAATCTTCGGATTTAAGTGCCAGGATTCTGAGGGTAAACAATCTTGGCTTCGTATGTTCACTGATGTGAAAGCCAAGCACATTGTCATTGTTCACGATGGTAATCTTAAAAAGAATTATCCTTGGATTCATCATCTTCGTAAGCACATTACTGGTCTTGCTTGTGTGCATCCTAGTGCATTCAATCAGGCTGCTGCTATGGAGATTCCTCGCGCATTAATTCTTAACCCTCAAGACATATCTAAGAAGCGAGGCACTTCGTTTGATGAAAAGACTGACACGATCTTCTCGCTTCAAACATTTAAACGTTGGAAGCGTGTTGATGATCTTGTAGCAGCAGTTCCATATATTCATGGTCAAGTGATTGTCGCTGGTGATGGTATTGAGCGTGCTTACATGGCATCAAAGGATAAGTGTAAGCCAGAGTATTATTGTACACTTGATCGCGATCCGCAAGCAACTGAAGATCGCATCGGTAAACCTATTTGGCAAAATGCGCTTAACAAGGGAATGCAATATATTGGTTTCGTCTCTGAACAAAAGCGTGATGAGATTCTGAGCCATAGTAAATTTTTGCTCGACCCTTCTTGGTCAAAGACTTATGGTGAACATTTTAATCGTGTAGTCATTGATGCAATGCTTATGGGCGTAGTTCCTATTGCTCGTAATCTTGGCGTCTCTGATAATGAGAAAGGAATTGGTCTACTCAAGCCAGGCAAAAACTATTTGATGATTCCTTGGGATGCTACACCGAAACAGTTCGGTGATCTCTGTACTAAGTTCTTGATGATGCAGCCATTCGATTATGGTAAGATTGTTGCTAACAACTGGGAATTTGTGAAACAGTTTGATCGCAAAATTATTGCGTCACAATATTTGAGTTTGGCTTACAATCTCGAAGGCGTCAAGATTGGTAAATATGATCAAACGTTAAATGATACAGTGGATTCTGTTTGGAATGGTCACTTTAAATTTGAACAAAAATTAAACGTCGCAAACACGCTAGATGATTTTTTTGGTTGACTATATAAGTTTGTGACTTGAATTCTTAAATCTGGAGTTAATATGAAATTAGAAGTTAAAGTAGAAGAACTACGCAAAAATAAATTGTTCATTGCCACACCAATGTATGGTGGTATGGCTCACGGTATGTATGTAAAGTCCTGTTTGGATTTACAAACAATTTGTTCCCAGTATGGTATCGAAGTTCGATTCTCATTTATATTTAATGAGTCGTTAATTACAAGAGCACGTAACTATCTTGTTGATGAATTTCTGCGATCTGGTTTTACTCACTTGTTGTTCTTAGATGCTGATATTCATTTTGATCCAAGAGACGTTGTTGCTCTCTTGGCTTTAGATAAAGATGTTGTTGGTGGACCTTATCCAAAGAAGTCCATTAAATGGGGCGCAGTTAAAGAAGCAGTTAAAAAGACGCCAAATATTGAACCAGGTGATCTTGAAAAGGTTGCTGGCGATTTCGTGTTTAATCCAGCACCAGGAACTGATAAGTTTTCTGTTGCCGAACCTATTGAGGTTCTTGAGATCGGTACTGGTTTCATGATGGTTAAGCGCGAAGTATTTGATAAGTTTAAAGACGCATATCCGCAACTTCGTTATAAGCCAGACCATGTTGGTCAGGCAAATTTTGATGGTTCACGATACATTCATGCCTACTTCGATACAGTAATTGACAGCAAGGAAAACGGTGGATTCGGTTCTGATCGTTACTTGTCTGAAGACTACATGTTCTGCCAGTGGTGGCGACGTTTGGGTGGTCAAATTTGGCTCTGCCCATGGATGCGTACGCATCATGTTGGAACCTATGCATTTACTGGTGACATGCCAGCCGTTGCAAACTTCGTCGGATCTCTATAATCATATATGATTGTTGGACTCGTTGGCTTTATTGGGGCAGGAAAAGGCACAGTCGCAGACCTCTTGGTAGAGAAACACGATTTCTTCAAAGAAAGTTATGCGAATAGCGTCAAAGATGCTTGTGCTGCCATATTTAATTGGAATCGTGCTATGCTCGAAGGAGATACTCCAGAGTCAAGAGCATGGCGCGAAACTAAAGATGAATGGTGGTCAAACAAACTTGGTCGAGAATTTTCGCCAAGACTCGCGCTCCAACTTATGGGCACAGAGGCAGGTCGTGATGTATTTCATCCTGACCTCTGGGTTCATACTGTAATGCGTCGATGCGAAAATGCACCTTGGAACAACTATGTTATTGCAGATGTGAGATTTCCGAATGAGATCAAGGCTATACGAGATTCTGGGGGACATGTTATTCGTGTTCGTCGTGGTCCTAATCCTGAGTGGTATGATCTTGCTCGAGACTGCAATCTGGGAGTTTGCAAACAAGAAGTAATGCGCAACGCATATCCAGAAGTTCATTATTCAGAGTGGGCTTGGATTGGTGGTGACTATGATATTGTGATGGACAATAATTGCGCATTAGATGAATTAGAAATTAGGGTTGATAAACTGGTTGATTCGTTATATAATAATCATGTTGAAGCAAATGAGGTTCTAAATTATGAAACTTTCTGATGAGACGATTAATATTTTGAAAAACTTTTCCAGCATAAACCAAAGTTTGCTGTTTAAGCAAGGAAATGTTTTAAAGACGATTTCGGGATTGAAGACTATTTTTGCTGAGGTAACTATTCAAGAGAACTTTCCAAAAGAGTTCGCAATATATGACTTGAATAAATTTTTGGCAAAGGTTTCGCTATACAAAGGTCCAGTTCTTGACTTCACAGAAGATAGAGTTGTAATTGCAACTGAAAATCTGAAGCGATCTGATTATATCAAGTATTGTTCCCCCAAACTTATCACAGTCCCGCCTGAAAAAAATCTATCGTTGACAAACATAGATTGCTCGTTTACTGTTTCTCAAGAAGATCTAGAGTGGATGAGAAAGAGCGCAGGTATATCAGGCTCGCCGAATTTCATCTTTCAGAGCGATGGCACATCAATTAATTTTATTGCCACAGACGTTAAAGACGATGCATCGGATCAATCTAAGATTGAAATCGGGACTAGCGATGCAACGTTTAAAGTTGTTATGAAGGTTGACAACTTTAAAATGATCGACGGATCTTATGACGTTTCAGTATCTCGTCGTGGTATGGCTATGTTCAAACATAAGAATATTCCTATCACATACTACATCGCTATTGAATCAGCCAGTTCTGAGTTTGAACCAGAGGAAGCATAATCATGGCACTTGATAAAGCAAAGGTTTTGGGATGCCTTCAAGAAATCTCAAACTCACTTACTCGCGTCGAAGCAGAACGTGATTTAATCAAAGACATTCTCCAGAAGATGCAAGACGAGTGCGAAATCCCCAAGAAGTTGGGTCGTAAACTAGCAAAAACATATCATAAACGTAACTATGAGGAAGAAGTCGCTGAACAGAGCGATTTTCAAACTATTTACGAAAACGTGGCTAAATAAGTTTATTGGGGCGCAACTGTTCTTGTTGACAGCACACTCCGCCAGACTGCCGCTGTGAGGGTTCACCTCCTCCGTCCCAACCTTTTATTATGAGAATTTACTATGAATGAAGTGTTGTTTGTTGAAAAATATCGTCCTCATACTATTGCCGATTGTATTCTTCCAGAGGAATACAAAAATACTTTTCAGTCGTATGTAGATCGCAAGGAGATTCCCCATCTCCTTCTCTGCGGCGGACCAGGTACAGGCAAGACCACCGTTGCTCGTGCGCTGTGTGATGAGATTGGTTGCGACTATTTGATGATCAACGGTTCGGATGAGTCGGGTATCGACACTTTCCGAGTCAAGATCAAGAACTATGCAAGTTCAATGTCTCTCGGTGGCGGCAAGAAAGTTATCATTATCGATGAAGCAGATTATC
>Ga0181343_1000159_pt1 | contig 32617 bp, 40 predicted proteins | sample Su13VDMLBSD_FD_130110 | JGI IMG/M metagenome (GOLD analysis project Ga0181343, IMG submission 130110) | Freshwater viral communities from Lake Michigan, USA - Su13.VD.MLB.S.D | ecosystem: Environmental > Aquatic > Freshwater > Lake | place: USA: Michigan | collected 2013-07-15
TGGTATATAAATTTGGATGATCGTCCAGATAGAAAACAACACATGGATAAAGAATTAGCCAAATATGGTTTAGAAGATTTTGTACAGAGATATAGTGCAATTAAAGCTGAAAATAGAACACCACAAAATTGTGTTATAGCGAGTGGGACATCACACCGTAATTTAATACAATATGCTAAAGACAAAAATTTAGATAACATTCTAATATTGGAAGATGATATCTTCTTCAAAGAAGGTACTATTAATTTACTTGAACAATCTTTAAAAAGTTTATTTAAGAGAGACGATTGGGACATATATTATGTTAATGCAAATATATTCGATAACCCATTGAATGTGATTGATGAAAATTTGTTGCGCATACATGGTTGTTATTGTGTTCATGCCTATATCATTCCATCTAGAGCGTATGATAAAATGTTAGCTTATAATCCAGAAGTACATCCACCAATTGATGCATGGATGACACAACAACCTTTCAGTAAATTAGGTGGCTATCCTTTAATGGTTTCACAAATAGACAGTGTAAGCGATAATGTTGGTGGCTTTATTGGTTATGATAATATTTTTACAAATGTATATTCTAGACCATGTATAACTATCTAATCGTTGGATCTGGGTTATTTGGTTCTATTTTTGCAAGAGAATTAACCGATAAGGGATTTAAATGTCTTGTAATAGATAAGAGAGATCATATTGGAGGTAATTGTTTTACAGAAAATATAGAAGGTATTAATGTGCACAAATATGGCCCACACATTTTTCATACATCAGACGATAGAGTTTGGGAATATATGAACAAATACACTAAGTTTAATCACTTTGTTAATAGACCTAAAGTAAATTATAAGAACAGCATTTATTCTTTCCCAATAAATTTAATGACGTTATATCAAATATATAACGTTTCAACACCAGAACAAGCCAGATTAATTCTAGAACATGTAAGATATGATATACCAACACCAAGAAATTTAGAGGATTGGGTATTATCACAAGTTGGAAAAGAGATTTATGAAATATTCATAAAAGGATATACTACTAAACAATGGGGTTGTGATCCTAAATCACTACCAACAAGTATCATAAAAAGATTACCAATAAGATTGAATTATGATGACAACTATTTTTTTGACAAATATCAAGGTATACCAATAGGCGGTTATACTGAAATCTTTAATAAACTTTTAGATGGTATTGATGTTAAATTAAACGTTGATTATTTTGAAGATCGAAAACACTGGGATGGTCAGGCGACTAAGATTGTTTATACGGGACCAATAGATAGATATTATGATTTTATTTTTGGAAAATTAGAATATAGAAGTTTAGAGTTTAAAACAAAAACAATAGATTCTAAAGATTTCCAAGGTAATGCGGTTGTAAATTATACAGACTTAGAAACAGAATACACAAGAATAATAGAACATAAACATTTTGAGTTCGGAGATCAATTGAAAACAGTTGTAACGGAAGAGTATCCAAGAACAGAGGGTGAACCATATTACCCTATAAACAACGAAGTCAACAATATTAGATATAGCGAATATAAGAAACTAATGGCTTTGGAAGAAAACGTAATATTTGGCGGTAGGTTAGCTGATTACAAATATTATGACATGCATCAAGTTGTAGCATCAGCATTAAAAAGGGTAAAAGAAGAAATTAACACATATTTATAGTTTTATAGGATACTATATCCATAACTAGATAAACCCTTTATACATGGACGCTGATGGTGATCAAGAAAATAAAATCCTTAAAACAAAGGGAACAAAGACTTCATATATTAAAAGATATGATGTTAATGTTAGCACTATTCTTCAATCCATTTGGATTCGATGCCGTTCAGTATTCCCTGTTTGTACTGACGGGAAGTTTATGGAAAGCGAACTTCGTCTTGTATTGTATTGCGGGGCTATTTTTTGGGCTTTATATTTGGTTTACGAAGCTTTTAAATAAAAAAACCTCCAATTAGGAGGTTTTCTTGTTTTCGGTGTTAGGTTTTTGTAAACCCTTTTTATCTTCATCTTTTTTCTGATAATGATTTTTAGTTGCTTCTTTGTGTTTTTCAAGGATTTTCTTTTTTTCTTCCTCGTTCATTTTAAATACGTTATTCATTTTAAATTGTTTTTTTTAAGTTTATTTTTTTACAGCTTTCTTTTTTATTTTTTAAGATTAAACATTTCTCATATTCTTCTGTTTGTTCCAATATGTGAATCATTTTATCAATGATCTCTATTAATAACTCGAGATCATTTTCATAACTTAATATGGTTTTATTTGAATGATAATGAAAAATTAGTTCATTGTCAAGGTTTCTAATGTAATCATATATCATTTGTACTTCATCGTCATCATAGTTTCCTACGTGTAAAACCCTTGTTGCTTGTAGTAAAAATGATATTGACATATCCATAAATAGTGAGCTACTCATCTGTTAACTTTTTTTCTAATATTCTAAAACATTCCAGAAAACCATCTGATTCACACTCTTCTCTAGTTTCCTTTGAAGATTGTGTCGGCCCAAAGACAATACCGTTATTTAATGAAACGCTGAATAACCACTGTTTTGGGTTATACATTTCGATAGTTAAAAAAACACCTTCTTTATCAAAGAAACGGTATAATTTTTTAAGATCATATGTTGTAATAGTTGAAATACTTAAAACACCTATATTAGGGAACATAACATCATTAAACCTTTTAAAGGCTTTAGGATATAAGAATTCAATACAATACCAATCAAACATAAGCATAATATAACAAATATCTATCATCAATTGAATAAAAAGATGACTTTTAATAAAAAAATACATACTTATTTGGTGTTACTTGAAAAAATGATAATACGAGAATTTTACTTAAACGAAGAAACTGGGAATCTATATATTGAATTCTCAACGGAAGAAGACGGTGATGATTTTTATAGAATTTTAGAGTTAACCGCGGAAGATGTGGATTTTTACTCCCCATCGATAATCGATGAAGATACAGAAATAGATGAAGATTTCATATCTGAAATCATAATTGAGTATTTAAATCGTAACGATTTACCCGGAGAAGAAATTTTGTAATATTTATTATTATATGTCTTTTTTAAACGATAAGCAAAGGGAAACAATTAAAGAATTTATAAAATTCGTAAAGGGTGATTTAGGATTAAAAACCACCCCATCTGTTGTTTTACAAAATGGTAAAAAAAATCTAAAAACAACCGCAAACTATGATTACACTAAACCTGAAAAAGTGATCAGGGTTAATGTTAAAAATAGAATGGTGGTTGATGTCATGCGTAGTATTGCTCATGAGCTTGTTCACCATAAACAATATGAACAAGGTCGTTTAGAGGTTAAACCACCAGACATTGGGGGTGAAATCGAGGATGAAGCAAATGCTAAAGCGGGACAATACATCAAGATGTTTGCTCAAAAAGACCCAACTATATATGAAGAATAATTAAATTCTTCTAAAATGAAGAACAACATTTTCCTTCATAAACACCTCAACATTGGTATTTCTTCTAAACATTGTCCAAACGTTAGGATATACCAACTTTAATTCAGTTAACCCATATTGGTTTATTTGAATATATCTACCTTCAGCCGTTTTAATTGCGTTATATTTCCCAGAATATAGATCTTGTGTTGGACTATAATATGTTTGATATTCATATCCAGGTGCGTTGTTAATCATGGTCGGTAATCCTAAAATATTTGTTTCAAATTCCCAAATAGTTTTATTTAAAACAAAACGATCTAATGGTTTAGCTCTACTATAATTCTGTTTAAAAGTCACCACATTACCATTTATTGAACTTACATTATATTGTTCAGTGATAATTGTGTCATTTAAAATATGGATCACGGAATCTCCATGAATACCTTGTATTGTAATATCTGCTGATATCAATTTCCACTGACCCGATAATTTGGGATATGTTTCAAATTCGATCTTCTCACAACCAGATAAGAGGACTGGTATTAGTATTAAAAGTAATTTTTTCATTTTTTATTGATTTTAATGTGCAAAACAAGTATATTTTCTTGATATCACCAAAAAAAACTCAAATATTTTTATATTTATAGAGTATGCGTTTAGTAATTACAGAAAAACAACTTAAGGAATTAATTAGATTAACATCTAATAATCAGGAACTTAAGGAACAGGGTACTGGTGAAGGTGCACCTGAAGCCGGTACGTCTAGCGATGGTGAAAAGAAAACTGGTGCGTCTAAATGGGAAAGTGGTGTTACCAGAGGGCCAGCTAATCAAGTTGGTGTTACAACATGGTCAGAAATTGTTGGCTCAAAGATTAGTAGAGGTAAAGCTAACCCATTAAGTGAACAGGAAACTAATTCTGTTGTTCAAATTTTAAGACCGGACGGGAAATTCATGAATGCGCCGGCTAACACCCAAATTATTGGTTTATTTGATCAAAATGCAATGGATGGAAGTAAATTTAAAAATTCATTGCGATCCATGATTTCAAAAGAAAACGGTGGGTTAGGTAATAAAGAAACAGAAAAGTGGATTCCTGCTGATTGGTCAAAAATAATAAAATTAAACAGTGTTAGTACATTTAAAACACCAGATAATAAAACATATACAGCATCTTTTAAACACCCAAAATTAGAACAATTTAGAAATGTGAGTGCTGAAGAGTTTCAACGAAAATTTTATGTGATGTACCCGGAGCCTAACGGATGGAAATTTGTTGGTTATTACACCAGTCAGGGTTCAGGATTTGTTGGGGTTGAGGCTGAAAAAACTTTTTGGGAAGAATGGAAATATTGGATTCTAGCTGGGGCATCGATTATTGCAGCTATCGTTATTCCTGGAATTGGTGGTATATTGCTGTCTATTGGTATAGATTTAGTTTCTGCGGCACTTCAATACTCTGAGGGTGATACAATTGGTGCAGGTATTAGTACAGTATTAGCATTTATACCTGTTATTGGTAAATTTGTTCCAGGCTTGAAGGTTTCTAATGAGGTTGCAGAGAAATTAGCAAGGGAATTTGCACCACTAGCTGATGAAGCGGCGATAATTAAAAAAATAGAATCAGACGCGTTAACACAACAAGAAAAATACTTTATGAGAAAACTTCTTGCTGAAGATCCAAAAAAGTTAGCGGCATTAATAGAAAAGGAAATGTTTAGTAATGTTACCGCTTCCAATTCAATGGATGTTGTTTCAAAGTTAAATGTGTTAATGAAAAATAAAACATTGGATAAAATTAAAGCGGAAAAATTATATAAGAGCTTAGGATTAAAAAGGTTTGGGTTTGATTTGGGGGTATCTGGTATTGTGATAGGCGCTGGTGGCTATTTAAAATATTATTTAGAAAAGTTAAATGAGATTAAAAAATTGAATTTAACCCCAGATCAAAAAGACATTAGAATATCGGAATTAATTCAAGAAATAAGAAAAACGAATTCTGGGGATATTGAGGGAAAAGTACTACCGGTAATTGAAAAGTATTCGTCATATGATGAAGGAACTGAGCAAGACATACAAAAATACTTAGACATTAAAATTGCTGTTTTGGAGGCTTATTTAAAAAATCCAAATCAAGATTTGAATAAAATTGCTGATGAAGCTAACAAATAATCAGATATTTATATATTATGAAAAAGAACATACTACTAGAAGAAGAGATAGCAAAAATTAAAAAACTTTCGGGAATAAATGAAGGGGCTACTGGGGCAACACAATGGATTGCTAAATTAATTGCGCAAATTGCGGCTACCCCATTGTCAGATGATGTTATTAGAGAGTTTGAACCATTGATTAACAGTGGTAAAATAGCTGTAAACAAAAATGCTAAAAAAGTTACAAAGGTTGATTGGGCTGTTTTAGCTGATGATGAGGTTGAACTTTTATTTAGATCACCAGAACTTGCTAACGTTTTCAAACAAATAATTAAAGATAATAATATAGCTACTGACGCAACGGCTGTAGCACTTTATAGCCCAAGATTTAAGAAAATAGTTAATGGTTATCTAAAAGGAAAAAAGAACCCAATTCGTAGTGGTTCTTCTCCAGCACCGGGATCAGGTAATGTAACAAATACCGCAGGTAAATACACTGGTAATTTAATGGATAAATTAGGTAAACTTTTTGGTGGTCGTATAGATGATGTAACTCTTCAAAAATTACAAAATCCAAATTCAAAAATAAGACTGGATTTAGAAAATGAATTACTGGCGGCAGTTGGTAAAGAAAAATCAGGTAAAGTTAAATCGGCTATAGATAAAGCTGTGGCTAGGGTTGCTAAAATCACTGAAGGGTTAACGGAACAAGAAGCATATAACAAAGTTTTTGAAACTGCATTAACTCAATTGGGGATTAAACAAACAAGCAGTGAACTCATTCAAAAATCTTTTGGATGGCTTTTTAAACTTCCTTGGTACGGTCAAGCTATAATATATTCATTAGTTTTAAATGAAGCGGTTAATCCACTTTTAGGAACAAACTATAGTTTATGGGGAATAATAAAATATGTTTTTGGTTCAGTAAGAGGTGGCGCTGTCGGTGGCGACCAACTTGATGGGGCTTTAGAACGTTTAAGAAAATCTAGTGAAACGCCAGCAAATAATACAACACCGGTGGACGTCACAACATTTTAAAATGAGAGATAAAAGAATTAAATTATTTAATATTTTAATAGATCTAGCCAATAAAAGAGGTGAAATAGATCAATTTGAAAATAAATTTAAAGATTATAATGGTTGGGAAAGTTTTAATTTTAAAAATGACCAGTCAGTAACTGATTTGTATAACAAAACCATTCAATTAGGTATTTTTTCAAGTACTTCAAAGCTTGAAGATTTCTTTAAAAGTTTAGCTTGCGACATTTTAAAAACTTCAACCTATTGTGGTGGAGGCGGATCTACAACAACGCCGGGTACAAATGTTTTCGGTTGTGTTGAGGCGGTACACAAAAGTAAAACCGGTAAGGCTTATACATCGGATAGGTCTCAACTACATATCACCAGATCTGGTGGAATAGTACATATTTTTAAAAATGATTATAATTTTACGTACCGAATGTCAACCATAAGAAAAACCGGTACTTGGGCTTGTGATGGCGCCGATAATTATAAAATTACATTAACAAACGGACAAACATGGTTCTCAAAAGATCCAAAATGGAGCGCAGTACCACCAACACCGACACCAACACCTAACACAACAACAATTACAGACACAAATTTAACCGGCGAAGATTTAGCGGCAGGTAAATTTGTTAAAGTAGGAATGAGAGGTGATATTGTTACAAAGATTCAAGAATTATTAATTGCTAAAGGATTTATTCACGTAAGTAAAAATGATAAACCAGACGGTATTTTTGGTAACAGAACAAAAAGAATGGTTATGGCTTTTCAGGCGGCTAACGGATTAGAAGATGATGGTGCAGTTGGTAAAGATACTTGGCCAAAATTAAATGATGGATCATCAGTAAGTAACAGTTCAACAAATCAAGCTACCAGTGTGAAAGATCCATTTGAAGTTCCAGGATCAGATTCTTCTATTATGCAAGAATCAAGAAAAAAAATATTAAGAAAATACCTACAAGAATTTAAATAATTGTAGTTTAAAAGATATTTATTATCAGAGTTTGATTGGTTTGGTCGCCGTCAAATGATAATAGAAAAAAAACGAAAGGAGGTATTCTAAATCTCGACAAAGGGTCTTCGGACCTTTTGTTCGTTTATAGAGGTACCAAATAAAAAAACCCATCCGAAGATGGGTTTATGGTGGAGGTGACGGGATTCGAACCCGTGTCTTGCTCGCCATATCATAAATGGACTACACGTTTATTCAATTGGTTCTCAACTGACAAATAGTTGGTTTCATACACAGCTACACAACAAACCTGTTTCTGACTAGATTTTAAAGAGACAATCAGACCATTCTCCAACACTCTGAGGCGGTATTACACCTTGAAGGCTTCTGTTCCTAGGTTATATGCCAGTCGACCCGATATAGTTTCGCCTTAGGCTACTGCTACGTTAGAAGTTGCGATCAAGCCGCAAGCTTCCATGTTGTTATAAACGTTGCCGTTTAGATTTTACCACCGTGGATTAAAGTCGTAGATGACATCCGACTACGTGCCCATTTACCATATCAACGCCAATCAATACCAGACACCCCCATTATTTTAAAGAACTATTACAAAGGTATAAATAGTTAAGAGATTTTCAAAGGGAAATTCTTATCATATAATGCTTCAAAGAATAATTTATTCTTCTCCCATTTTTTATTAACCATACCGACCGATTTATGTGTAACTCTAATTTTGGTTGTTACACCAATTTTAACACTATCTAAATGATTTTCAACACATATTGGTAGATCATAAAAATGAAACCCTTCAAACTGTTCATTGAAAGTATGTTTTAATCTTTCTCTATGAATCATCATAAATAACCCATCAACAACGATCACCTCTTTTAAGTTTTCACTGTAATCACCTTTTGAGTAATGATTAACATGAGGCTTACCTTCGTGTTCATGACCAACAATACCATACATTGATGATCTATCTTGCCACCACATTCCACTAAGAAGGTTATCTGTACCGGCTAAACCAATAATACCATATTGAGGGTTTTTATCAAATAACCTAATGACTTTAGGTGTAATATTTTTTGTTTCAAGAATTAAATCATCATGCATGAAAACAATAATATCATTCTTAGCATCTTTTAATCCATCATTATAAATTTTGGCTAATGGTTCACTACCATCATTCTCATAAATTAAAATTTCAGTTCTAGGATGAGAGAACATTTTCTCAACATGCTTTAAGTATGTATCATCAATTTTTCGTGTTGGTATAACAACACTTATTGGTTCGTTATTCTTCGACATAAGTTGCTACAATTTCGCCATCGTATTCTTTTAATTCAACGATGATAGGTTTATTTGATGGAATATATTGTTCAGTACAGATGGCAGCATTAACAAATAATGTATCATTTTTATACATTCCTCCGTATGCCCCGTGAATATGACCAAATACATGTAATAATGGTTTTACACGTTCCACATGGAACGCAAGTAATTCACAACCAACGTTCATGTCGCCTTGTCTCCAATTACTAACAAAATCTCTACATCCATGAGGCGGCCCATGTGTTATTAATACATCAGTATCTTCAGGAATCATTGACCAATACTTTTGAAGATCTTCTCCTAGTCTTGGCAAATTAAATGCCCAATTATAAAATTCTGGTTGCCATGGGCTTCCCCAAAACTTTATTGGTCTGGAGAATTCTGGAGATTCAATTATTAATTGATTGTCTTCTAAATAAGTTACGTTTGATTGTGAAAGGTTTTCTTCATTCATTAAATTATAATACCATTCATAATCACCTTTGTGATGTGGATATCTATGTTCTTCAAATGCAAAGTCATGATTGCCAGCAACAAAGATCTTTGTATCATATTTTTGATCCATAAACCAATGAACAAAATTCTCAACATCTTGACGTTGACCTTTATTTGTACAATCACCTGAATGAATTAAAACATCACCTTCAGGTAGATCGTAACCCATCATTGGGTGAAGACTATGTGTATCTGATATGCAAACGATTCTCATTCACTTAATATACTAAAAATTATTTTAAAAACAAAAAAAAAGTCAGAATTTCTTCTGACTCAATTTGGGGCCGCACGGTTAATATTTTTGTGAGGTCTCTTCCACCATTTAGTTTTTCTAAACTAAAAAAATAAAAACTCTGAGATTACAAGTTTTAGTAGTTGACTTTAGAAAGATTATTGTTTCCTCTCATATCCACAGTCTTTTGAACTGTACCAACCAGTGACGGTCAATTAGATTAACCAATCCTTAAGTCATTAGATACTCTCACCTTACTTATTACTCTTCGAGGTTGCCACCCCGATTAGTCCTTGCGGGACTAGAGAACTTTCTGGAAACTCACATTGGGCTTGGAACCCTTTGTGGCCGTGAACCCCTCACGACTATGTAGTCACCTGTCTCTAATGACTGACGAGCACTTTTCCTTTTGTTTATAAGTTGTTAAACCTGAATTAACAAAATGATTTTAGTTACCGATCTGGAAGGTAGTGGCTCGTCGCCAGCCATGCCATCTTTTGGACGACACGATACTAAACTACCCTCTGAGACATCCCTGCCTCCACACTTCTGGACCCCTTCGAGATAAAAACCTTGGTAGATTTAAATCAAGGATTATAACAGCACCACCTGTACACAACCATACCTTTCGGTTTTAAGATTCCCATTGTATTGAATTCCGCAATAATATGATTGGAGGTCATATTTCTCACAACAATTCTACGAGTTATTCTTATTGGTGTTCCCACCTCAACCAAACGACCGGTATCGCTTAGTCACCAAACCACTTTCCCTACAGTGTCACCCTCAGTACTTACGGCTTAATGATATCCCGCTTGCCTACTCAAGTTCCATTGCTGAAACCGCAAACCCAAACAACTAATTCAGATTCACTTTATCCCACTTTCATGGTTTATTTTAATTGACCATAGGCGGCCAATATTTTTAATTCAAAGAACTATTTCCTTAACTCTTTTACAAAGATAGATAATATATTTCAAAAAAAGAAGAATTTGTAAAAAAATATTTTTTTTTAAATTCTAACTAAATGGTTTGCAGCATATGTTGTTAATGCTCCTAAATGTTTATACCTTACCTTATAACCCATACCTTCAACTAATCCAACTGCTTGTCTTAAAACTGAGTTTGATTTAAATTTTGGATCTGGGTTAAGATCAATATCAATCCATGTGGCTTTAGGTAAACCATTTTCTTTCATCCATTCAGCAATTTCAATGGATCTCCAAACTTCATTTAACAATCTAGATGGGGTATTATATTCCATCGGGGTAGTTTCACGATTACACAACACATGAGCACCTTTCCCTGGTGTATATAATGCAATTACAACACCATAGATAGTTTTTTTATGCCCGTAACATTGTGAGTCAGACCCAATGAGAATTTCTACGTTCTCTCTTGTTGAGATGTATTCTCTTACATACCCAATCAAATCAGGAATATTAGTTCCATAGAGAGTTTTAAATTGTTTCATTTCATTTCATTTTAATATAATTATTTTAGCTGTAGTGGGAGGGTTCGAACCATCCAAGATGAGATTCAATTGATAACACAACGCTTGCAAGCCGGTGGTCTACCCCATATTATCAATCTATTTCTTTATCATCGTCCACGAGACAGGTGGATACGTTTGCCAATTTCGTCACACTACAATGTGCGGAGAGTGAGGGGCTCGAACCCTCGCGCCACGAATGACCTAACAGTTTAGCAAACTGCCCCCTTCACCAACTTGGGTAACTCTCCTAAAGAATTTGTTTTTCTTGTCTTCTTTTTGCTTCTTCAGCTTCTTTCACCATTCTTATCCAAGTGATTGATACATCTATTGGTGCTAAAACCCAAGCCATAACTAAAACCATTATGGAATCTAATTCAGGCGATGTTCCATAATCAACACCTCTGTTTCTATATTTTTTGTTTAATTGATAGAAACAATAAACTACACAAACAATGTAGTAAGCGATTAACATATTCATAGTTAAAAATTTTAGTTGTCCCTCAGGGATTCGAACCCCAACTAGATGTACCAAAAACACCTGTACTACCGTTATACTAAAGGACAATATGAGCGAATAACAGGGCTCGAACCTGCCACCCCCGACTTGGAAGGACGGTGCTCTACCAAATGAGCTACATTCGCTTTTTGTAGGTGGGACTAACCTACTTCAGTTTTGTACTTCAACCATTAAAGTCCTTTTGAGCCTCCGCCCGGAATCGAACCGAGTTATCATGATTACAAGTCATGCGCATCGCCTGCAATGCTTAAGAGGCTTATGGAGCGGAAGACGAGGCTCGAACTCGCGACCCCGACCTTGGCAAGGTCGTGCTCTACCAACTGAGCTACTTCCGCTTGTTGTAGAAGATACCGGGATCGAACCAGTGACATCTTGCATGTAAGGCAAGCGCTCTCCCAACTGAGCTAATCTTCTATTTGGTGGACCAGCCTGGGCTCGAACCAGGGACCTATTCATTATGAGTGAAGTGCTCTAACCAACTGAGCTACAAGTCCAATGCGGTGCCGGAGGAGAGATTGGTTACTCACACGATGTCCATTTCGGATACACCACCCTTCCTAGTTCGGGGACGTCTCAAGGTTGTACATACCTCTTTCCGCCACTCCGGCATATATTTTTATTTTTTTCCTTTTTTTGAATTATATTCATCTAAAGATTGAATATACGTTTTTCCTTCTTTAGTTGGAAATGTTTTAGTTAAATGTTCTTCTCTGTTCATAATATTTTTATTTGTTGGGGTAGACGGACTCGAACCGCCGAACCCTAAGGAGCTGATTTACAGTCAGCCGCAATTGCCGCTATGCGATACCCCAATTTGTGACCAAGGAGAGATTCGAACTCTCACGTCTTTCGACACTAGTGCCTAAAACTAGCGTGTCTCCCATTTCACCACTCGGCCATTGTTGCGCACCTTCTTGGGCTCGAACCAAGGACCTATTGATTAACAGTCAATCGCTCTAACCAGCTGAGCTAAAGGTGCTTTTGTCGAGATAGCAGGATTCGAACCTACGGCCTCTTGGTCCCAAACCAAGCGCGATACCGGACTACGCTATATCTCGAAAGTGTGATCCGGATTGGATTCGAACCAATGACCTACTGCTTAGAAGGCAGTTGCTCTATCCACTGAGCTACCAGACCAATTGTACCTGGGGCGGGGGTCGAACCCGCACGGGCCTTACGGCCCACAAGATTTTAAGTCTTGCATGTATACCGATTTCATCACCCAGGCATCTTTTTTCCCACAATGTCAAAGAACAATACTAATATAAGGAGAAAATTTAACTTAAACAAAAAACCCGAACATTTTTGTGTTCGGGTCTCGATATAAGTTTTAAAATTTATTTTATCCTTTATTGATATCCGAACATAAGTAACATAACGGTTGCACACCATACCCATTACCATTGTTAACTGGTCTGGTGCTAAGCGTCAATATGTTATTAATATTCGTCATCGTTTATATAAGTATATGTAAAAATTAAAAAATTGTGAATACTAAAAAAATATTTTTGATTTTTAAAAAAGTTTATTACTTTTGTTCTCAATAAAAATATCGACTTATGATGAAATTGTGTTTTTCAATCGCCCTAGTTAGTATGTCAATCTTTTCAATAAGAAAAGATAAGATTTATTACATCCCATTTGATATACCTGGTAGTCAAATGGCTGCTACGATCCCCCCGTTTGGTACTTTTATTGAAAGTAAGTATAAAAAAGATAAATCTATTTTAAAACATGAATTGGCTCATTGGGTTCAATATGAGAGAATGGGATTTGTGGATTTCTACACCACGTATTTTAAAGAATATGTGAAATATGGTAGAAAATATGGGCCAATGGAAAAAGAAGCTAGAATGATGAGTAAAAAAATTACTTATTAATACATGCAAATCCTTTTGCTCTAGTTGTTACTTCTTTTAAGTAACCTGTACTACTAATATATCCAGAACTAGTTTCAGTTTTTATTGTTGGAATATAATTTTTAACTGGTTGATTTTTATTAACTTTTAATATGAAATCTGGTCTGTCTTCTGGAAATGGTTTAACAATACCGTTTGGCGATTCACATGGCGCCATATATTCGGTACTATTTGTTGTACAATAACTCTTCTTAAATCTACCAGGTCCTAAATTGTAGGACATAATTGCAGCATCTAGCGCAGCATTACCGCTTGAACTAGGGTTTAACATTAATTTCCCGTTATAAATAATTTTAGATTGTTGATTGGTATCGTAATGTTTTAGTGTTATCTTATATAGATCACGTAAATAACGAGAAGCCGCATATAATGATCCGCTTAATGTCATTAATTCCTCTAGATTAATACCATATTTTTTTGCAACATCTGGGGTCATTTGTGCAATACCCATACTAGGTACCCAATTTTCTTTATCATAAACTGTTTTAGCTCCCCATTGTAATAATGATTTAAAACCAGGTACAACTTCGGAAAGTTTATTCATAATATATTCGGGAGCAGCTTTCTTCGCGTATGCACCGTAGATCTTTCCGTAATCAGATTCTCTACCTAATATTCCTAAAGCATATTTAACAAAAATAGGTTCAACACCATGTGAAATAGTATATTGTACCGCCATTGACTTCTCTTTATCTAAACAACTATATGGTTCGATATTTTCAACAACATTTTGCTGTTCTACAACAATATGCTTAATCAAATTATTTAATTGTGATTCTGATATGTAAATTTTTCTTTTCTTTTCCATTTTCAATAGGATATAATATATAAATATCCTTTTATCTGTATATTTATATGAAGTAACTTAATTTTATGGGGAAAAACATCATAATCACGGAAAGTCAACTTAAGTATCTAATTAACAATAATCTTAAGGAAAATAAAGAAATACTTAACGAGGACGAAACTATTAGAAAAGTACAAGAACTTCTTAAACAAAAGGGTTATGGCGATCTATTAGGAAAAACAGGACCAAATAAGGATGGTGTAGATGGTGTTCTTGGGAAGTCTACAAGAGCTGCTGTTGCTAAATATCAAGCGGATAATGGTATAAAACAAACCGGGTTTCCTGGTAGAATAACAAAAGGAAAACTTGGAATTACAACTGCTGATCAAACAAATAAATCAGCAAGTCAAACTACAAATCAGAAGACTGCTGGGGATAGTGCTATAAGTTCAAACATTTCTGGTGGTTATAAATCACTATTTTCATTACCTAATTTAAAAACAACAGACTCAATGTATGTGTGTAAAGCTAATAAACCAGGTTGCGCCCAATTTGTTAATGACTTTTCAGAAAAACTAGACTATGTTGGTGATGCATGGTTGGCACATGATTTTGATGGTATTGGTAAAAGAGTATGGTCGGTTTATACAAATTTAAACGCAAAATTTATTGATGCAGTAACTAAAATCTATATAGTAATTCACAAAGCTGGTGGTTGGAAAGACAGTGGTCCAATGTCTGAAGCTATTAAAACAATAAATCAAGCATTAACAAAAAACCAACCGAGTGCTAATATTTTAAAAATTGACGATATTGTTGGTATTTATTATCCATCTTCTACCCACCATGAAGAAGCATTCTACGAAGCTGGTAAGAATTATTTTATAAAAGATAAAGGCGGGAATATAACTAAAGGAAAAACACTTTCTGGTGGTAAGGGTTTTGGTATGAATACTCATCTTGGTATTGTGGGAGCAATTAAAGATGGTGTGCCATTAATTTTCCATAATATAGACGGACAGGGGGTATTTTCTGACCCATACAACAAATTAAAAGGGGGCGCAAAAATTGCTTGGGTAAAAAGAAAATAATTTTTACCAACGACCATTTCGAAAATAAGGTTTATAAATCTTTCCCGGTTTTACTCGTTCCTGATATCTGGGATATTTCTTGTAATAATATTCTCTTGGACTATTTTGATGATGCCATAATCTACTTTGATATGGTGTCATTTTTATTGGTACCCATATGCAGCTGCTCATAGAAAAAACAGTAACCAAGATTAAAAAATTCTTTTTCATAGTAACAAAGATCTAAGTACTCGGTACGGGATTCGAACCCGTGCTACGTCCGTGAAAGGGACGCGACCTAACCACTAGTCGAACCGAGCAAGTGCGGAGGCTCAGGGATTCGAACCCCAGATACCGTTTCCAGTATGACGGTTTTCAAGACCGTTCCATTCAACCACTCTGGCAAGCCTCCAATAAATGCGGACTGTACGGGACTCGAACCCGTGAACTCTACCGTGACAGGGTAGCATGATAACCAACTTCACCAACAATCCGTGTTTGATTCTAACTCACCTTAAATTGCACCATCCGAGTCATGCTCTGGTTGACAAAGTCCTCGTTGAGTTAGTCTCAATAATTTACAGGTTTTTTGTACCCTTTTGTACATCATAACCAACATATTTCTATATTGGTGGTTACATTTTTGTCATTGGGGTAATTACTCCCGACTTGTAGTAACTCTACTCTCACCGCTATAATACCGCGAATCAAGGCGGGTGTTGAGATTTATAGACAGAGGGGTTCCACCTCCGTCGTCACCTGTATTTTTTTACTTAGTTCTACGCTGACGTAAAGCTGAACCAGCTAAAGTTTTTGTTGTTTTACTAGTGCTACCACTTTTAAGTGCTTTACTAGCTTTTTTTGCAACTCTTTTCGATGTTCTAGGTGCTTTCGCCATAGTATTATTAAGTTTTAGTTGCGAGAGAGGGAATCGAACCCCCGACCTAAAGGTTATGAGCCTTCCGAGCTACCGCTGCTCTATCTCGCGATTTCTTTAACAAAGATAAGAAATTATTTTTAATATTTCAAATCTATTTGTTGCGGGGCCAGGAATCGAACCTGGATATCTGGCTTATGAGACCAAACGGGTTACCTAACCTCCCCACAATGGGGTGATTGACGAGATTCGAACTCGCTCTATTCTAGCGCCACAAGCTAGTGTTCTACCATACGAACATCAATCACAGAGTCAAGTATTGGATTCGAACCAATGTAGGAGGTTTTGCAGACCTCAGCCTAACCACTCGGCCAACCTGACTTATTTTGTTCACATTTGTTCGCTGTTCACGAACCGTGAACAATAAGTTTTTGTGAACAGAGGTCTCACAGGGATTCGAACCCCAATCATCTCGTCCGTAGCGAGACGTTTTTCCATTAAACTATGAGACCGTTTTATATTTCCTTATTATTCTAAAGACCTCTTTTATATCTGTTAGTTCCATTTTTTGATCAGGTTTAATGGGATAAAACGCAATTGTAAAACCGTGATTGCCACAGAAATAATCTTCTTTTTTTATTCTATTACCGTTAACCTTATCAAGATAAATCCAAGGAATATTCCCAGACATTTCAATCTCAATTCCTATTTTTTTTAACCTTGGTACTAATCTGTTTAATACATTGTCTTTATCCATCATTTTTTATTTTAGCACGGGTAGAGAGATTCGAACTCCCATCGAAGGTTTTGGAGACCTGTATGCTACCATTGCACCATACCCGTGTGTTGTGACCCCGCTGCGACTCGAACGCAGAACCCCTACATTAAAAGTGTAGTGCTCTAACCAATTGAGCTACGAGATCATTGTGGAGATGATTGGTTACGCTCCAATTCCTGAGGATTTTCAGTCCTCCGCTTCTACTAAGTTAGCTTCATCTCCTTATGTTCTTAGAGATAGATTCGAACTATCAACCTTCCGCGTATCAGGCGGGTGCTCTCACCATTGAGCTACCTAAGAATATGTGGACACGTTGGGAATCGAACCCATTCACTCTGATTGCAAATCAGGTGGTCTGCCATTGACATCCGGCCCAAAAACAAAAAACCCCGAGATTTTGTCCCGAGGTTTTCTAATATTTTAAGTTAAACTAATTTAACCCACATCAGTATCTTCGAGACTATCGGACATAGCACGCTCATCCGCCCATTTTGAGCAGATAATAAATGACATTGTATGTTTTTGTTGTCTCATTGAATTCTTTTTAAATTTTAAATCTTTAACAAAGATAATAATAAGTATTCTAAAAATCAAGAAAAATAAAAAATTAATATAAAATAATATAAAAATCGGGCAGGTTGTGTACTAGTAGTTGCCTTAGTGATATTTATCAATATGGCAAGAAATAAAACACTAAACGTGTCTCTATTACCGTTATTAGTTGTTTTTGGGTTCTTTGGATTATACTCATATATAGTAAATCCGATCGAAGATCCTAAATCAGTTTACATATCAGGTGTAGAGAACAAAATCAAAATTGGTAAGTTAGCGAACAATCGAAATTTGGCTTTTGGTTGTAAAAACATCTTTGAGGAAATTCTTCAGGAAAAAGGATTCAACATTGTTGAAGATAAAGAATCGGCAGATTTAGTTTTTAGTTCAGAGATCATGTATTTTGATGTGAATAGAACTAAAAGAAATATATCTGTTTTTCATTCCGATGTTGAGGAGACTTTAGTAACAATGAAGGGTACGTTAACAGATAAGTCGGGTAAAAAAATAAAAGACGCTGTCGCAGAAGAATCTAGTTCCGAAATTTCAACATCAACATTAATAACAGATGAAGGAAGTGATAAAATAAATCAACAAGCACTTTCTTCAGCAATTAAAAAGACTTGTGAGTCTTTAATAAACAAAGTATTTTTTAATAAAAAGTAAAAATGAAAAAACTAATTTTATTTTTGGGGATATTCATGATATCTCTTTCGTCATTTGCACAACTAACTATAAGTCAATCTTTAACACCAGCAACTGGATTAAAGGTTGGTGATACTATTACTGTTAGATATAATTTAACAAAAGGTACTGTAATAAAGAATCCACGTTATATTTGGTTTAGATATCAGTTTAATAATAAAGCGTTAACATATGTTTCAACAGCTTTTAACCAAGGATCATCAGCACAAACTTTTTATACAGGTTGGAATAACTATAAATTTACACCTAATAGTCAAGGTGGTGATAATGATTTAGATGTTCAGTATGGATTAACACCTTGGAATTATGCTGTAAACGCTGACTGGAATGTTGGTCAATTAACAGTTCAAAGAGCTGATCAATCTATTAACGGATTAATCGCAACACAAAAATACATTTTAAAAGATCAGAACACTTATAATAATATTTTTAAAATTGATTTAGCTACAGGTACAGATACAACTGGTGCTAATGTTGGAACAATATATGGTGGTGGTTCGTCATCTTTAACTGGGGTTGTTGGTAATACATCACAATTTAAAGTTAAAGTATTATTTCCACAAGGTTACACAATTACTGATCATAGTGTTCAATTAATGAGATTAAAATCAGATGGTAGTGGTGATATCGATTGGTCACAACAACCAATTGCTCAATTACCATTAGATGCTAGTGGTGAAGCACTTTTCACAACACAAGTTAAGGTTGGTGATTCAGTTGGTGTATTTGTTGGACCGGCAATGACTAAAGCGTGGATGAATAATATCGTGACAGTATCAGATGCATATAAAGCATTTTTAGGGCATTCACAAACAGATATTAGTGGTACACCTAACTTCTTTACACTACCAGCATTGGAGAAAAGAGTTGGTAAAGTTACACTTAATTCAAATGCGTTTGGAGAAGCTGATTCATATGCTTTATTTGCCCATGTTATGGGACAAAACATGACAACAACCGCAATGATCCCGACATCAACTTCAACATCAGTTAGATGGTATAGTGGTTTATTAAATCAAAGTTGGTTAGATGGTGTGGTTAAGAATAGAGTATTGATCGATACACCAATAAAAGAAGTTCATGCAGTGTTTGCTTGGGGTGGTGATTTGAACTGGTCACATTCATCTGATCCAGCAGTAATTGCTAGCAGAATAAGTTCTGGAATATATACCAACTCTGTAAATGGCGAAGTAAACACATTAAAAACTATGAGCATGTCAACACCTATGGCATATAAAACAGCCACTGTTGAAACCGCTAAACTAGGGGTGTCATCAACATTAGAGAACGGTAAAGTGATATTAACAACAACATTAACAAAAGCAGAATTGGCGGGCTTACAAGTTATCATGAATTATGATGATTCAAAATTAAGTTTGGATGATGTAATATTCGATGCAGGTTCTACAATCACTAACTTCACAACACATGAAGGTCGTAGATTAACGTTTGGTTCTATTGATCAAACTAAAACTGCAAGAATTAAAGTTGGTACACCGTATAAATTAATATTTACACCAAAAACTACTTTAACTAATACCGCCGGTTTATTCTTCTTTGTTTTATCAGATGCTGTTGATGCAAAAGGAAATAAAGTTGATTTAATCGTCGAGTAATATGAAAAAATTATTAGTAATATGTTTTTTACTAATCTCATTTTTAGGGTTCGGACAGAGTGTATCTGCTCCGGACTCTAAATCATTTTTACCATCCACAACGGGACAAGATGCTAGTGGATTTAGTTTGAGTGGTTTTAATTCAACAGCAACACTATTAGCATCAATCAGTTTAGTTAATCCACCATCAGGAACAACATTCGTATTAAATACAACAACAGGTTTAACCGCCGCAAGTGGATTTACGTTGGCGGGTAATAAAACTCGTTTAGTTGTAACGGGTACAATGGCTAATATCAACACCGCATTGGCATCTCTAAGAGTAAATACAGGTTCAGTAAGAGGTAATATTGTATTATCAATAGCGGCAACTGTAAATCCAACGGGGTTCTTTTACAATGGAACAAATGGTCATTTTTATAGACCAATATCAACAGGAACAAGTTATACGGGTGCAAGGGCGGCAGCGTTAAATACCACATTTAAAGGGCAACAAGGATATTTGGTAACAATCACTTCCGCAGATGAAGATGCGTTTGTGTTTAACAATGTTCCACAAACAAACATTTGGTTTGCATTAACGGATGAAGCTGTTGAGGGACAATGGAGAATTGATGCCGGTCCTGAAGCTGGAACTCTAATAAAAACATCAAACGGACAAACAGCCGGAAACATACAAGGTCAATATAATAACTGGGCACCTGGTGAACCAAACAATAGTGGTAACGAAGATTATGCGGTAACAAAATGGAACGGTTCTCAATGGAATGATTTACCGAATGGATTTAGTTGCCCTTATGTAATTGAATACGGAACTTGGACTAACCCTGATGATGCAACATTTACAGAATTCTATACAAATTCAGTAACACATTCAAATGGGGAAGTATTAACAGCAAGATTTAATTTTGATTTTGGAAGTAATGTAGATGAAACTAAATTTACAGCAAAAGCAAATACTTTTGTAAACAATGTGTGGGGAACAACAACTAACACATCAAGAGCTATAAGTGGATTAGGTAAAGTTGATTTAACAAATGATTTAGATACTGCAAAAGTAAGTAATGGTGGTGTTAGAGCAACAACAACCACAGGACAAGTAGAATGGTGTGTAATTTATGATTATGATGTAACTAACCAAAGATATAGAATTGGTATTGATAGTAGAGAGGTAAATGGGATAGTTTCAAACCCATCCACAATTAGTAGTTTACAATTATTTGATTTATGGAACGGTCCAGTAACATTTAATTCTTATAATGCAAATGGTTGGACTGAGGTTTATGTTTATACCTCAACACAATTTAATTTCTCAGGTTCGTCTTTCGCATCATCTATAAGGGCAGGAAATGGATTTTACGGATTAAAAGCTGAATTTACATTCACACCAATAACTTCGTATAAACAACACGGTATCGATTTATCATATACCAATCAAAATGATTTAAACACTTTATACAATAATATTGTAACGGTATCAGATGTGTTTATTGCATTTAAAGAACTATCAAATGGTGGTATATTTGGAAATCAAAGTGGATTAGAATTTGCAAATGGTATTCAATTTATGAATGCTGATATAGATGGGAATGGTTTATTTAATGAAGCTGATACATATAGATTATTACAACATTTGACTGGTGCAAGATCACTTACCGAATATTCTACATTAACTTATTTAATGAAGTTATATACCAAATCAGAATATGATACAATTACTAAAACGAATTGGAATACACAATTCAATTCAACTAGAAGTTTATACCCATTCAATCTGAATAGTGGTACTTTGAATAACACATATAACGTAAATGTAACTTGGATAGGTGATGTAAATTTATCACATTCAGCTCAACAAACAGTAAACAGTGTTGCTAGTAGTTCAATTAGAAGTATGAGTTTAACAACAAACGCTATTTCAAATGAAATTAACGCGATGATTATGAGTGAAAATATTGGTGGGAAAGTGGTTGTAACTATATCGGTGGACCCTTTACAACAAGAATTAGTAGGAACGCAATTTCAGTTAAATTATGATAATACAGCATTAGAATTTCAAAAGGTAGATTTTATAACAAAAGGTACCCCAACTAATTTTGGAACAAACAAGGGGAATTATATAACCATTGGTTCTTTAATTACTGATGGTTCAACAATATTAGATAAAACAACGGAATATAAAGTAACATTCGTAACAAAAATTGGTATTCAGGGCATATTGGGATTGACATCAATTTCAAATACCGACGCAGTTAATAAAAGTGGTAAACAATTAAAAATAAAATTAAATTAAAAAACAAAAATTATGGCAGACAGAAACGGAGACGGAATAGTATATCATCGCTCAGATTGTGGTGAAAACTATGTAAGATGGTATGGATTTGGTGGAGATGGCCCTTGTTCATCATGTGACACATGGGGGCTTACCAATAAAGCAATAAGATATATTCACGACCATCCTGAAATAAATCATAGAGTTGAAGATGTGGTAGGTAGAGAGTGGGATGAAGAAGTTATGCCGGTACTTATTAATGTCGGAAACCAAATAGAGTCTGGTGTTAAAGAAGGCTATGAAGTAGTAAAAGATGGTGCTGTGATGGCATATAACTGGGTGGATGAAAACGCATGTAATATAGCAATAACCGCCGCAATTTCTGCCGGTGTTGTTGCTGCATTTACACCAGCACAACCTGCTGGAGCGGCAACTTCAACTACATTATCATTGATGGCTACACCTGTTCTTTACGTTGCAGATATGACAGCTAAAATGGTAGTATCAACAGCAATGGGTGTAATTGTGACAGAGGCATTTTTACAAATACCAGGTGTTAGTGATAGTGTTGACCACGAAATATTAAAAAATGTAATTTCAAATTGTATCTATCATAGTTTAGAGTCAGCACACTTATGGGCAACACCAGCTGGGGTTGGTATTGCAATTGGAGCTGCGGTAGCACCAATTGTTGCAGATTTGATATGTAAAAGAACTTGTCCTAATGGATTCAGTAAAGCATTGGGTGCATAATGAAAAAACTAATAATCATATTATCCTTACTTTGTATTGGATTTGTTTCGAAAGCACAAATACAAACACCTGATACATTACTACTATCACCAAAGGAGCTATTTGGAGAAAGTGATGATTGGAACGACGTGGGTATATTACAATCCTATGTTAATTTCTCAAAAGACGTTCTCTCATCATCAAATCTTTCAATAGGTGTAATTGGTAGGCAAGTATCTACTACTCTTAATTTAGGATATCATAAATCATCAAAAACCGGGCAATGGGGACACTCATTTGCTGCATCTATAAATCCTATATGGAACTATTATGGTGTTGGTTATGGCTTTAGTAGAAACACAGAAAAAAGAACTACCACAGTACAAACATTCTATTCTACGGACTTTGACTTCCAAAAAGATTTTAATCTATCATTTATAGATGTGTATAGAACAAAAAAGTATGGGACATTTGGTTATAGTTTAACAGCGTCAAAATCATTTTGGGGAAGCTACCAGGGTGAATGGGAAGGAAAATACACCGTAGATGAGAATGGTAACTTTTTAGATTTAATATACCCACAAATGCCGGCATCGAGCGAGCTTACTTATAGAGGTATGGTGATGTACACATATACACTGAAAACAAAGAGAGTAGATATTTCACCACAAGTGTTTGCAATGAGTGACGTGTATAAAGTATTCAAAGATGGTACTGAATCGGATTTGGCATATGTAGATGATTTCAATTTGGACTTGTATTATGGGGTATCTATGAACTGGAAAATAACTAAAAGATTTGTCTTGAATACTAATCTTAGATACAATACAACTTGGGATAAGTTGTCAGAATCCGTAGGATATAAAAAGGCAAATCCAATCCTATTTATGATAGGGACAAACTTTCAATTTTAAATGAAAAAACTAATATTAATATCATTGTTTTTATTTGCCGGATGTACTAAACCTGAGTTGCCGACACCAGAACCGCCGGTTGAAAAGATATTTAATGTGGGAGAAAGTAATGTTGTTGACAACCAGTCAATTTATTTTGATTTGCCGTCGGCAGGAATATACTTTTTAGTTTTAATTGACAAAGAAACCGGGCAAGTAATAAGTAGAGAAAAATTTACCGGTCAAATCGGTGAGAATGTTAAAAAAATTTATACCAAATCCATACAAGTCAGATATTTATATTTAGTTCTTGAAGATGGAGATAAAACTCAAATAAAAAAGACAACAATAATATTAAAGTAAAAAATGGCAAAAATGAAAAAAACTCTCTTAATAGTATTAATATCCACAGTTTTAACAGGATGTTATAAGGACGATATTTTACCTGCACCACAGGCAATATCTGAAGATCTTAAGATAGCAAGTTCTGTTGGAATTAAATTACAAACAGCCTTTGTAACATCTGAAGTTGCCATGAATGTTAAAACAGAAACAGCCGGATCAGTAACAATCAGAATTTTCGATATAGCAAATAGAGTAGTTTCTAAGGAGACTATGAATGTTGTTGCTGGAGATAATGTATTGAAGGTTTATACTAACGCTTTGCCATCATCCGCATATAGAATTGGACTTTTTGATGCAAATGGTAAACAGTTAGGAATAACTGATTTTAATAAAATAAACTAAAAAATTTAAAACAAACAAATATGTCAGAAGAAGTAGAAAGTGCAAATGACGGTACTTGGTCAGGATTAAAAAAGACCATTATAGGTGTAGCAACAACAGCAGTTATGGGCCTAGGAACTTGGGGTGTAACCCAAATTACGGGTGGTGGTGATGAACCAGCTCCGGTACAACAAGCAGCCCCAGTAATTAACATTACAAACTCAAATCAACAAGCTCAACAAGCATCTGGTGGTGGGGGTAAAACTGTGATTATTAAAGAAAAAGAAACAGTTAAAGAACCAGCTAAACCTGTTAAAAAGAAAGATGGTGATGAATTTAAAGAAGAAGCCCCTAAATGGTAAAAATTAAAATGGTCTTGAAAAAGATAAAAAATAATAATATGAATAATGTAAAATACTACATACTAAGATATTGGGTTTCTATAATTTTTTTAGGATTAGCGTTCTATTTTTACGAACCAATACAATCAATAACACATTGTTCACCAAACACATTAAGTACTGATAATCCTAAAACTTTTTTTGGGTTGAGTGAAATGACTTTAATGTGGATACTAATGGCAATAGCTCACGGCGCTAATTCCTGTTATTGTGATATAAAATCTCTTTTAAAAAAAAATAAATAAAAATGGTAGAAAAAACTGAACAACCAAGTGGATTTAAAGATTTATTAAATGCAATGATGAAGCGTAGATGGTATATCACTGCGTTGGTATTGGGTGGATTTATGTTTATTGTGGGAGGAATGTTCTTCGCAATATTTTCTAAATCTACAATAGAAGGAGAATGGAAAGAACTTCTATTATTGTTATTAGGTGCTTTTATTGGTTCTTATGGTAAAATCATTGACTATTGGTTCAGCGATACTGATAAGGATAAAATGTTAGTACAAAAGATGGATGAAGAAGATGGCACATCATTAAGTAATACTGCCGATATGCCAAATAATCCAATTGTACCAATGTCAACAGCACCATTAGTATTACCAACTACACAAGAGACAATACAAGTTGAAACACCTAAAGTAGAAAAAAAGGGCGTTGAAATTGACGAAGATGGTGACGGTATAATGGATGGATTAGATTTCGATGGTGACGGTAAAATCGATGAATATTTTGCACATAGACAATGTGAACACGTTTGGGGTGACTTAGATGGTGATGGAACGGAAGAGTGTCTTAAGTGTGGTAAAATCAGAGATGATTACGCAGAAATGACAATGGAAGGATAAAATAAAAAAAATAAACAAACACAAAAATTAAAAAAACATGGCAAGTTTCTTAAAGGAATTATTTAATGACAACAACTCTATTAACGAAAAATCGGTAGTTGGATTTTCATCTTTTATATGTATGGTAATCGCATTAGTTGTTGATTTAGTAACAGGCTATATGGGTAAACCATTAGTAATAAACGAATTCATATTTGATGGCTTTTTAGTTATCACTCTTGGGGCGTTTGGTATTGCATCTGTAGATAAGTGGATCAATAACAAAAACCTTAAAAAAGAAGAGGAAGTGGAGGGGTAAAAAACAATATTATATTAAAAGATGAAAAATTTATTAACTAAAACTAAAGATTTATTATTTAATACATTTCTAGTATTAAGCGGTACATGGATTATGTTCGCACTAGCATTTCAATTATACGGTGTATTTTTAATAGCAACACATCAAGATGAAGAAATGAGAAGAATCACCAACGAGATCTCTTGGAAAATTGATGGGACATTTAAAAACAATCCAGAAAATATCTGGTATAATAAATAAAGACATATGAAAAAAGCATTTCTATTATTAACTGTTATACTAATCAGTATAACTTCACATGCTCAGACAATCGGGAAGACAAAAACAGAAGAATATAAAGCCGATTTTGAAAAGAAAAAAGATATTTCAGCATATCTTGACTATGAAGGTCCACAAATACCAATACAAATTTTAAAAGCGGGAATATCTGATGAAGTATATGAGATGTACCCAGAATTAAAAGAAAAAAGAGTAGGTCTTGGGGTTGCAAATATTTCTATGGAATATCTTGAGAATTTAAATAGATTTAAATTTACTGAAGATAAAACAGAAATTAAAAATAGAATGGTTAAACAATTCCAAGCGTCACAAGCTGGTATATCTGAAAACAAACTAGATGGTAGAGGTAAGATTAATCTAGCTGAGTATTTTGTAACGATCGAATGTTATGATTATTCAATTTCTGAAGATGAAACTATCAACCTAAAGGATGGTATTAAAGATAATATGGTAACAAGAATTGGTTTACAAGTTAGATTTACAAACGCAGAAACTGGTATTGTATTTGGGGCATCTGGTTTGGGTGAAGCTAAAACAAGTAGAGAATTGACGCTGTTGTCAGACGCTACAGTTGATCCAATCAAATTTAACCAATCCACAATATCAATTGCAACTAAAAAGGCATTAGATATCGCTTGTGCTAACATTCTGGATAGAATGATTAAAAAAGGCATATTCACAAAATAACACAGAATATTAAGTTTTATATAAAAGGAGGTATTATAACCTCCTTTTTTTATATTTATAATAAAACAATAAGGTATGAAATTTATATTATTAGCGCTATTGCTTGTACCATCACTTATGTTTGGTCAAGTTTCATCTTGGAGAAATAATCCTCCTCAACAAAGAGTAGAGACACCTAGAATAACCCCGTCTGTTCCACAAAGAAACGATGTAAGTAGATGGAGAAATAACCCACCTCAACCAGATCCACGCGGTAGAGTTAGAATCCAAAATTGGGGTAGACCTAATCAATTTGGATACTATTGGGGAAACTGGGGCTGGTATCAACCATTTCCATACATTTGGTATGATGATTTGGGCTGGAGACAAAGAAGTGTAATTCATGTATATGAAAATGGTAGAAGAGATACCATTAGAAAAGAATCGGTTTATACTACTTTTGGTTTTGGTTATACAAACAATGAACAAGTATCTTTTTGGGGTGCTGTAGGAAGAAAGAAAGGATATTTTATTTTAGATTATACAATGTCTTACGATATTGATCAGAATCAATATTATCCATATGGTAGAATTAACGAAGTAGATTTCCCATTAAGTAATAATGATTTTATTAAACAAGGTGCATTGTATCTTGGTGGTGGTAAAAGATTTGGCAAATTAGGTGTTCATGGTATGATTGGATTTGGTAACGAGAATATTAGATACCAAGGTAGAGATGCACTTGGAGGCATATCATTTCCTAAATCAAATTCCAATTTTACAACATTTAAATTTGGTATAATAAGAGACTTTAAATTCTTTACATTAAAATTAGATCGAGATCCAATAAGAAATTTCAATCAAATAAGTATTGGATTACATAATAAGTAATGAAAAAAATATTATTTTTTATTTTTATTTTTATTTCGATAAAATCGTTCGGTCAAACCTATACACAAACTTTCATTGATAAATGTAGTGGTGAAAAAAAGACTGCTACAACAACAATGATTAATGGTTATGCAACTGTTTCATTTTATAATCAAATAAGAACGTTTTCACCGTTAGAAGTACAAACGGGTGTTGTACAGGCGTGGCTATTAACTACTAAAGCGACATATGAGTCTCTTACTTGCCCTATAATTAATAATCCTGTTGTACAACAAGCAGTAACAAATGCTGCGGCACAAACAGCTGCAAATGCTGCTTCTGCGGCTGCTAGTAGTGCGGCATCGTCAGCAGCGTCATCTGCTGCAAGTAGTTCTGCAAGTTCAGCAGCAAGTAGTTCGGCTAGTAGCGCAGCTGCAAGCAGTGCTTCAAGTACACCACCACCAACAACCTCAACACCACCACCGGCACCAGCTAGCAGTGGTACATCATCTTCGTCATCACAAAGCTCTGGTGGATCATCATCATCTAGTTCAAGTTCTTCTTCAGAAAGTAAAACTGAGACTAAAACAGAGGCTAAAACGGAATCAAAATCTGAAAGTAAGAGTGAATCTAAATCGGAAAGTAAGAGTGAGGAGAAAAAAGAAGAATCAAAATCAGAATCTAAAAAAGAAGAAAAGAAAGAAGAATCTAAGGAGGAAAAGAAAGAAGAAAAAAAGGAAGAGAAAAAGGAAGAAAAGAAAAAAGAAAAAGCGGCTGTATCAAATCCGATGTTGTTATCTTCAGATTTATCAGTTATAGAATCTCCAGATGGTAGATGGTTACAATCAGCAACAATTGGTGTTTCTAAATCGTCGTTAATGGGTGACGAAAGTTATTCAGCTAATACTGTTATTATGAGCGATTTAAAGACATTTATAGTTAGCGGTGGTTATACTAAAATGGACTTTGCTAATGGTAAACTAAAAGCCATACATTCATATTCAACAGCATTTGCTTATTTAAATGGTAATTACATGAATTTAATGGGTTACACATATATTAAACCAACCCTAAAATACGGGGTATTTGGATATAATGTTGGTATAATTAATTTAATGCTTAAAAATATGGATAACGGATATGATCATAATATGTCATCATCTGTTGTTGCATTTTGGACAAAACCTTATCAATATAATAAGAAATTAAGTATATCACCACAAGTGTTTACTATGTTTGCGCCTATTTCCTGGAATAGTCTTACTGGCGAATCAACAGTAAGTAAGAGTGTCGGTTTTTTACTTGGTTCATCTTTTGATTATAAAATAACAAAAAGATTTGGGTTCACAATAAATTACAAATTAAGTGGTAATACGGCAGCTGGATCGCCATTTTTAAGTAATTTTTTAATTGGATCAAGAATGATACTTTAATATTATCTATCAATAGCACAAAAATAAAAACCCTCGTTAAAACGAGGGCTTTTTTGGCAAGAAATGACTAAACGTACCTCTATTATACGTTTATAAAGTAATATAGATTATTTCACATTATTTGTCAACTCTTTATATAAATTTAATATTTCAGAGCATTTTTCGTAATCTTCATTACTTTCATAATGTTGCATTATATGATCAATCAGAATATCCGGTTCTTTTTTCAGTAATAAAAATTCCGTATTCCACTCAACCACTTCATTTGTTTCCAGCTTTACTGTGGCATTTACCGTGTATTTGATTTTTCTTTTTCTAGAACCTAAAAGTTCTTTAAAACTATCTATTACACCATTGTAAATTAGATCTTTATTCTTTTCAAGAAAGTCTTCAAAGTTTTTGTACTTTCCTTTAACGAACACATTAAATTTGTCTTTTTCAGCTTTCATCATTTTTAAAGGGTTTTGAGTAAGTTGGGTAAATAATTTTCCAGATTATATCTCTATAATCTTTCTTGTCTAGCATTGAAAATAAAATGGAAGGGTTATTACATTTTAACGCTTCTAATGCAAAACATTTTCTATCATCAATATTACAGCTTTTTATAATTCTGGCAAAATCAATTAAAGATTTTTTTTCAATTTCTTCGTATTTCTCTAAAAGGGTGTCCGCGGTATTACTTACCCAATCATAAAATTCATCCGGTACCTTATCTAAAATCTCATCAAATGGTTTATGGTCTTTTAAATACTCCCAGATATCTCTATTAGAAATGTTGGTTAATATTCGATGAAGGCGCTTGTATTCTTCTCCTTTGATTTTCATACGAAAACCGTTTTTAAAACGAATAACATATCCTTCTCTGTCGTTAGATATTTCCTCTTTCAATAAATCATATCCTTCACCCCATGTTTTATATAACATAACAACACGAAATCCAATGTTGGAAATCATATTTGTAAAACGAAGATCTTCGTTATTATTATGAATGTTAACCTCGTTTCCTGATTTTGTATCAATCATTCCCAATAAGACAACATCTTCATAATCATAATCACATACTATTCTATTTTCTTTGTATATTATTTCAAACAAATATGTGTAGCCAGTATGTAATCTTTCAAAATTATATTTCTCTAAAAGTTCCTTTCCTTTGATTGATTGTGGCGATGTAAATGACCCTCTAGTTGCTAATATCCATTCACCCTTAGTTTTTGGTGTTGGTTCATAATAAGAGTTATCAAAGTCAGGTAAGTTGTTAGGATCAAAGAATCTTTCCATACCTGTTTCATAATTGTTATTAAACCATATATTGTATCTATTTTCATTACTCAATTCATATTCATAATAAAAAAGAATACCCAACGATCCATCCATTTTTTCATAAACCTCAAAAGATTCATTTGGTAAATCTTCTGGTTTATGTTCTTCATAGTTGAAGAATTTTTTAAATGGTCTAGCAATAACATCTCCTTTTGAATTTGTAACTAATCCACGACATTGCGTGGTAACATCATCCCACAATCTTTCATATTGAACCTTTGAAGAGTAATTCCAAATGGTTAAATCATGTCTTGGATGTGTTTGCTTTAATAACAAACCATCTTGATAATATCTTTCTAAATCTTTTAAGGAGACCATTACGGTTTTTTTGGGGTAGTGAATTTTTTGTATAAGAACTAATGAACTTACTCATTTACAAAGAAATATCAAATCGATTTTTCATCTGTACCAGTTTTTCATCAGGTACATCATGTATGTTTTTACTACCGTGTCTATTTTCAACAATTAAAGTGTGAATTCTGTAACGGTACCTTTTTGCCATTTCAAAATATGGTTCCATTTCCCATTCTTGTGTAAACGTATTTGCAACAACAATTTTTGAAAATTCTAAACGCATTCTTTCCGCACATTTTTGTTGACATAGATTATGTGCTTCTTTTAGTTTTGTTGCGTCGAAATTATAATTACCTTTTTCGTCAACAAAAAAATTATCAGCAGACAAAACATCTGGGCTTTGTTGCTGAGTTGTTTGTAAAATAATATCACCTAGAGTAGTTTTACCTGAACCAGGTATTCCTCTAAGTAAAATTAAATCACCTTTGTATTCTTGTACTATCTCTTCCATGCTTTTCTATAAGTATTTCTAATTTCTTAATATCACGTTTTAATTCAAACACTTCATTTCTGTAGTGTTTTGCAATTAAAAAAACCATTAAAAGCATAATAATGGTCGCTATGAATAAGATTTTAGTTTGTGAGTCTTGTTTCATTTGCTTGTTTATATCATAAAAATAAATAAAAAAATCCAAAAAAACAAATTACACATTATTTTAGAATGATTAAAAATAAAACGGGCCAGGTTATCTGGCCCATTTCTTATTTTACCGCTTCAGTTACTGGTGCTGCCGGTTTAGACGGGTCAGCTGGCGCTACTGGGGCTTCTACTACGCTTGCTGTCGAATCAGCTGTAGGTACAGCAGTTGTATCAACTTGTGCAGCAGTTGAATCTGTTGCTTCCTTTGTGGCAGATCCTGAACCACATGCTGTTAGTGTAAGTGCTACACCAAGAGCCAAAATAAATGTATATTTTTTCATATTATGTTTAATATAACTAAAAAAAACGTAAAAACCAAATGGCAATAAAAAACCCCAACAAGATGTCGGGGTTTATAGGTCTTTCGGCGGATTCAACCCCGCTTACTTTTGAAAAAAACGAAAAGGTAATCGACAAAGAGAACCTTCAAGCATATAAATATATGTGTTTTTCATAAAAAGTCAAATATTTAGTAAAAAACTATATGATTTTCGTTTTTAAGACCATTTTTTCTTTATAAATTAATTTAACGGGTTTATTTTCCTTAATTGTCCCCATCAAAATTTGATCACTTAAAAAGTCCTCACAAAGAGATTGTATTATTCTTTTTATTGGTCTAGCACCATAAGCCTCTTCTTTATTTCTTTGAATAATTTCATTCAAAACAGAATCATCAAAAGAAATAAGATATTTTTTCTCTTTCAATCTTTGTGATAACTTATTGATTTCTAAGCCAATAATCTTTTTAAGTGATTCCTCATTTAAAGAATTAAATAAAATAATATCATCTATCCTGTTCAAAAACTCTGGGTTAAATTGTTGTTTCAATGATTTTTGTATCATTGTTTTTTTAACCTCATATTGTTGTGTTTCGCTACTTGTTGTAGAAAAACCAACACCGTTACCAAATTCGGATACTTTTTTTGCACCAACA
>Ga0181343_1000160_pt1 | contig 32272 bp, 46 predicted proteins | sample Su13VDMLBSD_FD_130110 | JGI IMG/M metagenome (GOLD analysis project Ga0181343, IMG submission 130110) | Freshwater viral communities from Lake Michigan, USA - Su13.VD.MLB.S.D | ecosystem: Environmental > Aquatic > Freshwater > Lake | place: USA: Michigan | collected 2013-07-15
CACATCTCAGACGATGAAATCGACAGCGCTAGGATGGCTCTGCCTGAGGTAGTCTTTGAGCAGGAATACATGGCTAACCCAGCTGAGAACAGTGCCAATCCATTCGGATCTAAAGCGCTTTCAAATTGCATCTCTGCCATGTCTTCAGAACCGGTCAAAGTCTTTGGAATTGACTTAGCTAAATCAAGCGACTGGACTGTGATCATAGGGCTAGACATGAATGGAAATGTGGCTTACTTTGATCGCTTTCAAAACGACTGGGCTAGCACACAGAATAAAATCAGAATGCTTCCGCGAATGCCGATGCTAGTGGATAGCACTGGAGTAGGTGATCCGGTAGTCGAGCAACTACAGCGCGAAGGATTAGCAATCGAGGGCTTTAAGTTTACAAGCCAATCTAAACAAGAGCTAATGCTAGGCTTGCAGGTTGCAATCCATCAGGAAAAGATTCACTATCCTGCTGGTATGATTCAGGAGGAACTTGAGATATTCGAGTATCAGTACTCTGCTAATGGCGTTAAATACTCAGCGCCTAGCGGATTTCACGATGACTGTGTAATGGCTTTAGCTTTAGCCTGGCGTAAGCTAGACTTCAAAGCTGGGACCGGTAAATACAATTTTGTTTAAACGCTATTTATAATCGATATGACTTGGAAAGATGTAACCGTATGGCAGTGGATCCAGCTTCAGAATCTTCTTCAGAAAACTGAAGGGCTGACAGAGCTAGATGTTGCTGTAAAATCTTTGGCAATTCTGTCCTACCAAACAGAAAGCCAAATAGATTCCTTATCTGTAAAGGATCTAAATAAGCAATTATTAAAAATAAAGTTTATTACTGACACGCTCCCAGAGCCTAAGCCGGTGGACTTTATTAAGACGCCTGGCAGAAAGTATCGGTGCATCTATGATATTAGAAATATACCTTATGCACGCTACCTAGAGACGAAGTTTTTTGGTGCGGATGTGGCTTTAAATATCCATAAGATTGCGGCGTCTATGGTGATGCCAATGAAGAAAACCTGGAGAGGTTGGAAGGTAGCCAAATACGATTCAGCTAAGCATGAGGAATACGCTGAGGATATTTTGGAGGCGCCATTTGAGCAGGTTTACGGTTCGATTGTTTTTTTTTGTCGAGTATTCAACGACTCGATAAGGAGTTTATCGGACTATTTCAAGACGGAATCGATGAAGGCAGGGATGACGGAAGAGCAGGCCGAGACAATGGTTCAGGATTTATGCAACGCTTTGGATGGATTTACCAAGCTACACTCATCGCAGAGCACGAAAGGATAAAATTGTCTGAGGTTTACGAGCTTCCAACAATTCAAGCCTTGAATGATTTGTCCTATTTAAAGAGTAAAAACGCGCATGATCGCGAGCAAATAAAAAAAATACATGGCAAGCATTAGTCAGGCTCAGGCATCTTTAGGATCAGATTTTGATTTTGGTGGAATCGCCAGAGGTGGCGAGGTCAAACTAGATTCAGTCGAGGCTATCATGGCGCAGGCTGCTTTCGAATTTATTGAGCTTGCTAAAAAGAGATTAACAGAAAGAAAGAAAATCGACACCGGTAATTTATCCGATATTGTCGTTTCCTCTGTGACTCAAAACGGAACTAAATACTCTTTGACTATTGGATACGATAAAAGCAATCCAGCGTCTAAGTATTACGACTTCAATGACAAAGGGGTAAAAGGAATAGGAGGGTTCAAAGGAAAACTTCCTCCTGGTTTCCATGAGCCGACGAATAGTCCTTATAGCTTTAAGAATTTACGCTTATCTAGTGGGTTTATCGATTCGATTACACGCTGGTATTTGCGCCATAAATCTTACATCCGTAATGAAGACCAGCGTAGAAATTTGACTGGCTTACAACAGAGAAGAAGAACTCTTGGAAATGTTGTAAATCAGACAGAGAAGCTTAGAAATCTAGCGATCGCAACAGCTAGAAACATCAAGCGCAAAGGTATATCAAGGACTGGATTCTTTGAGGATAACATTGACATCGCTTTTGGTCCTGAGTTCCAGGCTAAACTAGCTCAAGCATTAGGGCAAGATATTGCATTAAACATTAAACAAACTTTTAGCTAATGGCTATTACTATCAACAGCGTTCCCCCTAGTTACTCATCAGCCCATGACGCGCTCTGGTTTGTAGTAACTTCTAACAATGTAGGACTAACCAATTTTAAATATGTATTTGACATACAAATTAATCTTGCAACCGTCGCAAGCTTCAAAGTCTATCCAGACGCTAACAATTTGGGGATCATTGATTTCGGACCTATTGTCAGAAACTACTTTCAAAGCCAATTTGTCGATGACGGCTCAGGATTTGTCCGCAATGCAAACGGTTTCCTACATGTCGATTACACGATCCGTTACGGGGAAGAATATGGCGGAGTAACTTATCCGAATTTAACTTCTGGTTCTTACAAGGGTTGGAACTTTTCGCTTGATCCTTTCCGCACTCCAATCACTACCTATGCAAATAAGTTCTTGACTTCGCGTGATCGCACGAATGCCAAAGTAGTGCAGGGGGAATCCTTTCTAATTACCTATTTTAATTCAGACTTAGCTAATACGCTAACTGCTACAATCCAGAATCTAAATGAGGACGGATCAAATAATGGAAGCGCATCGACTGGATCTAACTTCCAACCTTCTGCGGTGCATGGTATTCTTTTAGATTTGTCTCCGGCTTCAATAAACGCCTACCTAGGCACGACTAAGATCACGCCTAGCACTTATGCTTATAGAGTATCGATCGGCTCTGATTCGATAACTATCACCCAAACCTGCGCGCCTAGATTTACACCGGTTCAGATAGTATTCCAAAATCAATTTGGAGGATATGATCAGTTCGCTTTCAGATTACTTTCAAGACAGTCCAAGAAAATGGATCGTCAAACTTACACACGCTCAGGCTATGAAATTAACGTCGAAACAAAAACGATGGATTTTAAAGATTCGTCTAATGTATTTTATGGTGGCAAAAGAAGCTTCACAACTGGCATCGATTATTCTTACCTGGTGATCAGTGACTATTTGACTGTCGATGACTACAATCTAGGATCTCAGCTTTTGGCTTCTAACGAGATTTATTTCCAATTTGGTGGTAACTATTATCCGATTGTATTTACCGGCACGACATGGCAGGAAAAGAACAACTCTTCAGACAAGATATTTAACTACGAATTGAACTTCGATCTGGGTATCAAACAGTTTAGCCAATTTAAATAATGATTACAGAAATAATTTTAGAGAATAGCCGGCTTGATATTTATGAAGATATTGGCTTGGAATTAAATTTGGCGATTGATGACATCAAGGACTTTAGCTCAAGGAATACAACGTATTCGAAAACGATTACAGTTCCAGGCAATGCTAACAACAATAAAATTTTTGGGCATATTTATAGCCTTACTAGCGCTAACAATTACGGGGTTAATACAGATCTGCCATCTGTTGGTTATAATTTCGATCCGACTAAGCAAACGAATGCGAAGATATTTGTAAACAAAATCCAGGTATTTAAAGGCGTTCTTCGCCTGCTTGAAATCAAAGTAAAAAATGGAGTCATTGAATACGAGTGCGCAGTATTTGGGGAGCTTGGTGGATTTGCCTCCGCGATTGCTAATAAATTGCTAGAAGATACTGAGCTTGCTAATCATTTTAAGCAATATGATCAGGCATGGAATGAGACAAACATTAAAAACTCATGGAATGCTTCAGGCACTGGGATAGTTTATCCGCTAATTGATTACGGTAATTGTAGAAGTCCATTAAATGGAACTGGAAACGATTATCACTTAGATGCTTTCCGTCCTGCTTTCTTTGTCCATGAATTAATGGATAAGATAATTGATTTTTCTGGCTATACTTATAGCTCTGATTTCATAAATACTAGCTTCTTTAGGTCCTTAATTATTCCAAATAATTATGCAACCTTGGAGCAGGTGGTTTCTAATTTGTTAAATGCGACGTCTACAAATGTGACGATTGTAGGATCAAATGATTTACTAAGCTTCAATTCAACAAACCTAAATCAGTTCACGGTTGCATCGAATATATTTACATTCACTGGAACATCTGGAACACTAGGAACTTTCAAGCTTGTAGGTTATGGAAAGATTTCAACTGAACAGCAGGTATTCATTGAGGTTTATAAAAATACCACAATCATAGGCACCTACATTCTAGGCGCTAACAATAACCAAGAAACTTACTTTGCTTTAAATCAAACAATCCAGGCAGAATTAAACAACGGAGACACAGTCAAAATTAACATTAGGACAGCGACAAGCACAAGCCCGAATTTTACTTGGACTTCTGATTTATTTACTTTCAGTTTTGAATCAGAGAGTTTGATCCCATTGCCAGCGACTTATAACGGATCGCTATCAATGCCTAATCTAATCCCTAAAGGAATCCTTCAAAAAGACTTATTCATGTCGATCTGTAGGATGTTTAATCTTTATGTATATGAGGATCGCACAAAAGACAAGCATATCATTATTGAGCCATTCATTGACTTCTATCAGATAGGTGGAGGCTTTATAAAACTAGATGACTTTGGCGATCTGCTCCTTCATGGAGAGCCAGGAGATAACACTGGACTGGTCCTTTTAGAAGATCCGGTTTCTAATGCAATCGATTGGACTGACAAAGTGGATTATTCGCAGGACATTAGTATTAAGCCAATGAGTGAGCTTAATGCTAGATTCTATGACTTCCAATATACGGAGGACGATGACTATTACAATGAGCGATACAATAAGAAGTACAGCGAAAGCTATGGCGATCGCAAAGAGGACACTGGATTCGAGTTTACAAAGGACAGAACTAATATAGATATTATTTTTAGTCCTTCTGTCTTAGTTAAAAGAGCAGGAGATGACAAGCTTTGTGCATCGATATTCGATCGCTCTGATGATGTGGAAGAAAGTCGTGACTCTAATATCAGAATCATGCAGTTCCAGAAAATAACTGGAGTCACTAATTTCCACATTAAAGGAATCTATCCTTCCAATACTAACCTAGGCGCTCAGATAAATTACTACGGGTATGCAGGTCATTTAGATCATCCGACATTGCCTACAAAGGACATAAATTTCGGGGTGCCTAAGGAATTATTATTTAGCCTATCGGTTCAGTATCCTTCAGCTAATTTATTTACTTCATTCTGGGGTGATTATTTAGCTGAGATTATTGCCAAAGATAGTAAGCTCCTTACTTGCTATTTATATCTAGACTTGCAAGACATCTATTCGCTAGACTTTGCAAAGCTAATCCTAATCGATGGCGCTCTGTGGAGATTAAACAAAGTCAATGACTTTAATCCTAGCGTTCCAAAGACTACACAAGTAGAATTATTAAGAGTAATTGAACTAACATACGCGTAATGGCAGTAAATGAAACAGTAGGGATTAACCTAGTAGCGGACACCAAGAGTCTGAGAGGACAACTTCGAGAGGCTGTCCAGGAACTAGCTAGACTTCAAAATACAGCCGGAGCAACTGGTGCAGAGATTGCAGCAGCGGCTTCGAGAGCTGCCGAATTAAAGGATAGAATCGGTGATGCTAAAGCGACTATCGAGGCATTCGATCCGGATGCTAAATTTAAAGCATTTGGACAATCGATTCAAGGCGTAGCTGGAGCATTCGCTGCAACTCAGGGAGCTTTAGCCTTAGTGGGTGTGGAATCTGCTGAGGTAGAAAAGCAACTCCTAAAAGTTCAGTCCGCTTTAGCTCTATCTGAAGGACTAAATACGGTCCTTGCTTCGATCGATGGATTCAAAAACTTAGGTTTAGTCCTTAAGACTAATGTGGTTGCTGGCTTTACTGCGATCAGAGCGGCCGCAGTGACTGCCTTTACCACTATGCGAGGGGCTTTGATTGCCACTGGTATCGGTGCTTTTGCTGTTGCATTGGGTTTAATTGTCACAAACTTTGATGCTATCAAGGCGGCGGCACTTAGATTAATCCCTGGGCTGGGGAATGTAGGTAAAATCTTTGGGGAAATAGTTACAAAAGTGACTGACTTTGTAGGGATTACAAACGAAGCAGACAGAGCTTTGGAGAAATTTACCAAGACAGCAGAGAGACGAAAGGAAACATTAGAAGGCGAAATCAAACTATTAGAAGCTTCAGGCGCTAGTGAGAAAGTTCTTTCTGATAAGAGAAAGCAGTTAGTCGTTAATGACTTAAATGTCCTAAGAGAAAAGCTAAAGGCTACCGGTAAATTAAGCGAAGAGGAAATGAAAAAATTCCGCGAGCTTAAAACTGAATTAGTAGTAATTGATTTAAAATATAATAAGTCGATAGCAGATGCTAATAGAACAAGGAATGAGCAGGTAGCTAAAGATAATAAAGAAGCTAAAGATAAAGCAGATGCTAAAGCAAAGAAAGATAAGGAGGATGCAGATAAGAAAGCAGAGGAGGCAGCGGCTGAGCTTAAAAAGAATCAGCAAAGAATAGCAGAAGAAGATGAAGCAATTAGAAACAGAAACGCTGATAAATTCTTGTCTGATCAACAGAAAGAGATTGAGGCTGTCAATGCTAAATATACAAAGCAATTAGAGGACCGTATTAAATTCGGAGGCGATGAGGCAGTAATTGAAGAGGCAAGGAATGAGGCTCTTTTAGAAATCCAGAAAAAATATGATCAGTCGGAATTAGAGCAATTATCTGCAACTACAGAAGAGACTGTCCAGATCATTAAGAAAGGCGAAGAGCAGAACACTAAAAACCTAAAGGCTCAAAGCGATAAGAATATAAAAATATCTGAGGCAGAAAAACAAGCTAAGATAAACAATCTAAAAGCAACTGCTGACATATTTGGAGCTTTGGCTGGTTTGGCAGAGCAAGGAACTGCAACACAAAAGGCTTTGTCATTGGCTCAGCTTGCAATAAATACCGGTATTGCTATCTCCAACTTAGTGGCTACAAGTTCGGCTCCAACGCCTGACAATATAGCGTCTGGAGGTATATCTGGATTTGCAAAGTATGCGACTGGTATTATTACAATTTTATCAAATATCGGTCAGGCTAGATCAATTATTAACTCAGTTCCAGGAGGTGGTGGTGGAGGATCTTCAGCAGGATTAGGACCAGCACCAAGCGCAGGAGCAGGCGCACCGATTGCACCTAGAGGGATGGAGCCTATTGCTACTACACTAGACCAGCGATCACTAAATACTATTTCAAACGTAACCACGCGCGCCTATGTGGTAGAGAGTGACATCACCGGATCACAGAAGCGAATCGAACGTATTGAAAAAGCATCAAGATTTTAACTAAAAAATAAAGAATGAATTTACCTATTTATTTACTAGAAATTAATGAGGACCTAATGGACGGATCCGAGGTGGACTTTGTTGCATTGGTAGACAAGCCAGCAATCGAGAGAAACTTCCTTCGCTTCAAAGAGGATCGCATGAACTTTGAGATCCAAGACGAAGAGCGTCGCATCATCTCAGGTCCGATCATGCTAGCGGATACGCCTATCTACAGAAACGATAATGGCCAAGAGTATTTCGTTTCCTTTCTAAAGGATACGATTTACAAGATTGTTAAAAAGATGTTCCAGAAGGGATACACGTCAAACGTCAATTTGATGCACGATCCTAACCAGGTGGTCGATGGCGTGACAATGTTTGAGATATGGATCACGGATGAGTCGAGAGGAATCAAACCAATGAAGGGATTTGAGGATGCACCTGACGGCTCCGCTTTTGCCTCTTATTCGATCGATAATGATGACGTCTGGACAAAGGTAAAGTCCGGGGAATTTAAAGGCTTCAGCGTCGAAGGGTTATTCAATTACAAAAAGCAACCTGGCGAGATGACTAAGGAAGAAAAGCTCTGGTCAGAAATTGCTAAGATTTTAAAGGAGTGCAAAGTTTAAAGTATAAAGTATTTAGTAATTAGTTATTTATAAACGTAGTAAAAAAACAAACAAACATGACAGTAAAAGAAGGAATCGAAAAAATCCGCTTGATGCTAGCTTCAGAAGACGAAGCGCCTCAAATGGAGACTAGCGAAGAATCTGCACCGGTCACTCAATTATCTTTTGAAACCTACGATCTTAAAGACGGATCGAAGATTGACTTAAGTGGTTTAGAGATTGGCGCTGAGGCTATGCTAGTAGATGAAAGCGGAAATGCTTCTCCTGCTCCAGACGGTGAGCATGAGCTAGTAGACGGTACTATGGTGACAACTGTAGGCGGTAAAGTGGAAGGCATTGAGACACCTCAGGCAGAAATGGAACCGATTGAGGACGTAGTGGAAGAAATTCCAATGGGAGACGATAAGGAAGATAAGTTCAACGAAATTGATGGCACTATCGAAAACTTAAAGTCAGAGAACGAAGCTTTAAAAGCTAAGATCGCATCAATCGAGGGTAAATTCTCTCAAGCGATCAATGATCTATCTGACGTAGTTTTAGGTTTGGCTTCAACTCCTAGCGCTAATCCAATCCAGGCTCCTAAAAATTCATTCTCTCAAGTAGAGAAAAGAGATGAAAAAATCGAAAGATTTTTGAACAAAGTAAAAAATTTAAAATAACAATTTAACAAACAAAAAACATGGGATTTGTAGTATCTTCATTGGCTAACTATACAGAGGAGAACGCAACGCAATTAGTTGCATCTTCAGTATTAGGAGCAAAGACAATCTCTTTGATCAAGGATCAAGGAAACGTAATGTTAGGCGTAAAATCAGCTGAGACAGTAAACATCATGGACACAGACGCGTTCTTCCAAGATGGTTCTTCTTGCGGATTCAATGCTTCTGGCACAACAACTTTCACACAGCGCACTTTGACTGTAGGAAAGATCAAAGTAAACGAGGCTTTATGCCCGAAAGATTTAGAGTCTAAGTATTTACAGAAGGCATTACCTGCTGGTTCTTCTTATGATTCAATCATCTTCGCTGCTGAGTACTCACAACGTAAGGCTGATAAGATCGCTGCTCAATTAGAAATCGCTGCATGGCAAGGAGATACTGCTTCAGCAAACGGAAACTTAAACAAGTTTGACGGCTTCGCTAAGTTAGTAGCTGCTGCTTCTGCTTCAGTAATCCACGCTAACACGACTACTTTCTACGGTACTCCATTAGCTGCTTCTGCTGGTATCACTACATCTAACGTAATCAACGTAATCGATGCAGTTTACAAGGCATTACCTGCTGAAATCGTAGCGAAGGATGATGTTTCTATCTTCGTAGGAATGGACGTATTCCGTACTTACACAATCGCATTAAAGAACGCGAATTTATTCGCTTACAACTTTGATGGCAAGGCTGATTCTGAATTGATGCTTCCAGGTACAACTGTGAAAGTTATCGCGGTTCAAGGTTTGAATGGAACTTCTAAGATCTACGGTGGTCGCGTTTCTAACATGTACTTTGGCACTGACTTATTAGATGAGCAAGAGCGTTTCGAATTGTTCTTCGCTAAAGAAGCTGATCAAGTTCGCTTCGTAGCTGAGTTCAAGGCTGGCGTTCAAATCGCTTTCCCTGCTGAGATGGTTGATTTCATCTTAGTTTAATTCTTACCAATAAGTTCGGGGAGATTCCATTGGATTGGACTCCCCTAATTTTAACCTTTTAAAATTCAAAATTATGCCATGTGCTTTAACTCAGGGATATACCCTAGATTGTAGAGATTCATTAGGCGGAATAACTGAAGTTTACTTCATCGAAAAAGGTAACGTATCTAGCACGACTGAGGCGAGCGGTGTAATCACTGCTATTACTAAGGCAAGCGGTAAAGTTTTTAGAAAGTATGAATTAGTTCCTGGAACTTCTTCTTTGACTGAGAACGTAAACGCTAACGTGCAAAACGGAACTGTATTCTACGCTCAAGAATTGTCTATCATTCTGAACAAATTGCAAGCTAACACAAGAAATGAAATTCTTTTATTAGCACAGAATACTTTGGTCGCTGTTGTAGGCGATAACAATGGAAAGTATTGGTATCTTGGTAAGGTTTCTGGCATCAATATGTCAGGCGGTAACGGTGCAACCGGTACGGCTAACGGAGATCGTTCTGGATATACATTGACTTTCTCAGCTTCTGAAAAGGCTTTAGCTCCAGAAGTAGCAAGCGGAATTATTGCAGGTTTATTGACCTAATAAGATAGTCGTTTGGTTAGACGGGGAGGGGGCGAAAGCCTCCTCTTTTTTTTGTTTTATAAAATAACTTTGCTTTGCTATTTATTAAAGATGATTCACTTTATTAAAGGACAAACGACTAAAGTAGTGGTGACGCTTAAGGAGAAGCAAACTCTTTCAGCGCCTAATTACTTATTCTACTTTACATCCAGGGCTACAGATAACACAAAGGCATTTGTCATTTTAAACAACGCTGATCTGTCTAGTTATAAAGACAGATTTAACGCTTTTAATATAGTGACAAATAGCTATTTCGCTAACTATGACAGCGGAGAATATACTTATGCTATCTATGAGCAGACATCAAGCTCTAATTTGAATCCTGCTTTAGCTACAAACCTGCTAGAAGTGGGGCAAATGTCGCTTAAAAATGCGACAGAATTCGAGTTCACTACTTACAACCAAACGAATAATACCTTTATAGTGCGCGATATATGAGCAATACAACGAATTTCTTGAACGTTCTAACCTTTGCGGAGGCCAGACAGCCAGAATATACAGAGAAAAAAGGCGAGAATGGTGGATACATTGAGTTCGGAAAGAAGAATGATTACCCTAATTACCTGGTCGATCTGTTTACTAAATCAGCTAAGCACAATGCGATAATTAAAAGCAAGGTAAATTACATCACTGGAAACGGATTTAAGCCAATAGACGAAGCCGATGAGGTTGCAAAGCAATTTATTGACAAGCCTAATCCATTCGAATCTCTTAATGACATCCTAAAGAAGGTTTCTACAGACGTCGAATTATTCGGAGGCGCTTATCTTCAAGTTATCTGGTCACAAGTAGCTGGCCAGATTTCAGAAATCTATCACTTAGACTATACTAAGGTCCGCACAAACGACGATAATACACAGTTCTGGTATTCTGAAAACTGGGCTGACAATAAATACAAGCGCGATATTTACAACGCGTTTAATGATAAGCTTCCAGTCGGAACTCAGATACTTTATTTAAAAGAATATCGTCCTAACCTATCGGCTTATTCTTTGCCTGGTTACATGGGCGCCTTGAATTATATCGAGTCTGACATCGAAGTCTCTAAGCACGTCCTTGGAAATGCACAGACCGGCTTCAGTGCTTCTAAATTAATCACGCTTCCTAATGGTGAGCCACAAGATGAAGAGAAGCGCCAGGTAGAAAGAAAATTTACTGATCGATTCTCAGGATCCGACGGTAAGAAGTTCATTCTTTCCTTTGTGAATGACGCTTCAAGAAAGCCAATCATTGAGGACCTTGGAGCTTCTGATATTACGAAGGAGGACTTTGCTAATGTCGATAAGATCATCGAGAAAAACGTGTACGCTGGACACCAGATTACGTCTCCTGATTTATTCGGTATTGCTACACCTGGGCAATTAGGATCACGCCAGCAAATGCGCGATTCTTATGAGATATTTAAAAACACTTACGTCAATGATAAGCAAATATATCAGGAACAAGTATTCAGTTTACTTGCCAAATTACGCGGTGCTATCGATGGGCTACAAATAATTCCAGTCGAGCCGATTGGCATGGAGTTCTCTGAGGCTACAATCGCACAGAATTTAACTAAAGACGAGATCCGCGAGAAGCTTGGAGCGCCTAAGCTAGAACCAAATACAACTGGAACAGCTCAAGATGTAATCAATGCGATTAATAGTTTATCCCCATTAGTAGCTAACAAGGTGCTAGAATCAATGACTCAAAACGAGATCCGATCACTAGTGGGCTTGACACAAGAGCAAGGAGGCGGAGAGCCAGAGAGCGCCGCTCCTTCTGCTACTAATCTACGATTCAGCGAGGACGATGTCCTTGACATATTCGCGCAGTTCGGAGAGAGCAAATCTAATTACTCCATATTTCGCACTAGAGACACGTTCTCCGCTTCGCCTAATGACTTAGAAGAGGCGATGAATTTAGACTTCGCAGAGCAAGAACTGACACGCCTAGAGGCTAACGTCTTGGACTTAATCCAAAAGGATAAGCGAATCACTCCAGAGATTATCGCTGGAACTATTAAGACGGATCTAGCGATCATTAACAAGGTAATGGATAGCTTGCAGGAGCGCGGATTAATTAAGTCCACAAACGTGCGCGGAACTGTTGAAAGAATCTTGACATCTCCCCTATCTGAAATCACTGACACTAAGCCATCGACAAGGAGCTTCATGGTCCGCTATTCTTATGAGTGGCGTTCATCGATTCCTTCTGGACAGCGTAATTCTGCTGAGCATCCATCGCGTCAATTCTGTGCGCGTCTTATGGAATTAGATAGACTTTATACAAGAGCAGAGATCGAAGCGATCAGCTTAAGATTAGGCTATTCAGTTTTTGATCGTAGAGGTGGATGGTGGACAATGCCAGACGGAGAACACTCTCCTTCTTGCCGTCACGTCTGGGCTTCTCAGGTAGTAATTAAAAAAGACTAAGGAATGAAAAATATCTGCTTTATAAACGTAAACACGATTAAGGAAAGAAGCGCTCTGCATACCAATGTGGATGACAAATTAATCCTTCCGGAGATATTGACTGCTCAGGATATGTATTTACTTCCTGCTTTGGGAACTGCTTTATACAATCGATTGCAGGACGGGATTGAAAACAATAATCTAAACGCGGATGAGGTTGATTTATTAGATAATTTCATCACGAATCCTTTAGTTTATTACACGCTTTCAGAGCTTCCGGTGGGATTGTCTTATCAGTTCTACAATAAGGGCTTAGTGCGCAAGAATAGCGAGAACACAGAGACGCCTCAGATGCAGGATTTGATTGATGTGGCCTCAAGATATAGAACGCGTGCGGAGTTTTACACTCAGCGATTAATCAAACACCTAAAGCAGGTGTCTTCGACTAGCGACAAGTTCCAGGAATACGTTAATTACGGGACCGGTGTAGATATAATCAAGCCAGAGCGTGACGCTTATCAGGCTTCGATCTGGTTAGGTGATGACTATGACTGCAAGCCTATGAGTTTTGAGGAAAGATACCAAGGCGAGAATGGAATTTGCTAAATATAAACAAGATGCCTAAAGCATACAGTACAAAGAATATCAAAAAACTCCAGGTTTACCTGGCTACCCAAACGAATGGCACCAAGACAGCTGACATTAAATCAAACGATCAAGCTAATAAGTGATTTAGCCTCCGCTCATGACCAGATAAACACTGTTTATTTCGGTGATGTATGGGAGTTTCTAAGTCAAACGGATAACACTTATCCGGCTATGTTCTTTTCTTTAACCGGATCTTCGATTGCAGGGAAGGAATTGAGCCTGAACTTCTCACTTTATTTCTTAGATCGCCAGCTTCAGGACGAATCCAATGAGAATGATGTCCTATCAGATCAGCTATTGATCGCGCAGGATATTGTCTCAATGATGCGATACCCTAAATTCGACTGGGATATAGCTGATAATATTACCCTAGAATTTTTCACAGAGAAAGAAGAGGACTATTTGGCTGGTGTAAAGGCAGACGTGACTGTCTCCTTCCCGATGTTATCAGATCGCTGTCAAGTTCCTACAAATTTTAATTATCCTTCCTAATGGCAAATAAAAAAGTCTCTCAATTAGTAGCAAAGCCTTCAGTCTTAGTCACTGATTTATTCCCTATTGCGGATCCGACAACTGGACAGCTTTACAAGACTACAATTTCGGATCTTGGAACGGCTATCGGTTCGGGGGTTTCCTCTGTTAATACCTTAGTGGGTGCGGTAGTTCTAGATACGGATGACATCCAAGAGCTAGCTAGTCCGACGAATAGATGGTTTACAGATACTAGAGCGAGAGCGGCGGTTTCTGCTTCATCTCCTTTGGCTTATAATAGTGGCACTGGGGTATTTAGTATTCCGGCGGCTACAAGCTCACAGAATGGCTATTTGACTTCGACAGACTGGACTACATTTAACGCTAAACAAGCGGCGCTTTCTGGAACTGGATTTGTTAAAATTTCGGGAACTACGATTAGCTATGATAATAGCACTTATTTAACTACTAGCGCGGCGGCTTCGACTTACCTAGCTTTAGCTGGGGGAACTTTGACCGGTGCGCTAAACGGAACCAGTGCAACGTTTACGGGGGATTTAACTATTAGCTCCGCAAATCCTAGATTATATTTTACGGATACAGATAATAATCCAGACTATTTTATTTCAAATACAGACGGAACGTTTACCGTTTATGATGTTACTAATTCGACTTCTAGATTTACAATCGGTACAACTGGAAATGGAACTTTCGGAGGTAATTTAACTGTAGGGCAAATCATACGCTCTGGCGGTACTTCAGCGCAATTCTTAAAAGCAGACGGCTCGATAGATTCTAGCACTTACTTAACGACTGGCACGGCTTCAAGTACATACTTAGCTTTAGCTGGTGGCACTTTAACGGGAGCAGTAACTGGAACTAGATTAGTTTTGGCGCAAAATAGTGCAGATATTACATTAAGCATAGTTAATGCTGGAACTGGTAGAGCTTTTAGCGTTTTAGGCACGTCTTATTTTAGTTCAGATATTAGCTTCGGCTCTTTGTCAAATGGCGTATTAAAAGCAAATGCTTTAGGAGCTTTAGTTTTAGCAACGGCTGGGACTGATTACCAAGCTCCTTTGTCAGGAACTGGCTTTGTAAAGATTAGCGGTAGTACTATAAGCTACGACAATTCTACTTATTTAACTACAAGCTCGGCTTCTTCTACTTATTTAGCTTTAGGTGGGGGAACACTTACGGGAGCATTATTTGCAACTAGCGCTTCATTTAGCGGATTTGTAGGATTTGGTGGAAACACTAGCCCTCTTGCCGCTATTGATGTAACTGGTGCTGGTAGATTCTCTTCTACAATTTCAGCTGCTGGTGCAACACTTACGGGAGCCTTAAGCGGTACAAGTGCTAGCTTTTCTAGTAACGTAAATGTTACTGCTAACAACGCTTTAAACGAAGGTATTGCGGCATCTGTAATTAGACAAAACGGAGCTAGTGGAAACAATGGTTTAGTAGTTGATGTAACTAATACGCCTAATGCTTATATAGCCGATTTTAGATTAGCTAATTCATCTGTATTTAGAATTAATGCCACCGGCAACGTCGGCATCGGAACTACATTTATCCCAAGCGGAAGAAAACTAGCAGTTTCTGGAGGCGCACAATTTAACGGTGCTGCTTTAATGGAGGGTGCTAACTTTACTATTTTGCCAGCCGCTAATGGTCAAGACGGTGTACTTCTTAACGTAGGTTATGACACTGGGCTAGATTATGGCTCTTTGTTTATTAACACTGGAGGCTCTAGCAGTATGGCTATTTCTAAGAATGGCAACGTAGGTATAGGAACGATTACGCCGGGGAAAAAGCTAGATGTTGCTGGTACAGATGCTGAATTAATTAGAATATCATCAACGGCTACAAACGGCTCTTATTTAGGAATCACAAATAGCGGAACTTTAAACGGTGCAATAGGTACTGGAGCTAATATAATAACAGGATTAGCAAATTCTGATTTAGGTATTTGGACAACTGGAAATATCGCATTTCAAGCTAATGGCTCCGAACGTATGCGGATTACTAGCGGGGGGAAGTTATTAATAAATACAACAACCGCAACAGGTGCACCAGGAGGGGATAGAATTTTAGAATTTGCTGGAAGTTCCTATTCAAAAGGTGCAGATGCAGGATATTTTTGGGCTGATAGAACGGGTAGTATTTCTTCAATTGGTTGGTATGCAACAAGTAGCACAATTTATCTGTATAGTTCATCAACTGGAAACATTGCTTCAATAAATTCATCATCTGGTGCTTATACCGCTATATCTGACATTAATAAAAAGAAAGACTTTGAAGATTCTGCAATCGGACTAAATGCTATAATGGGATTAAAGCCTAAATTATTTAGAATGAAAAATGAATCTACAGAAGTAGATAAAACTTTAGGTTTTATTGCTCAAGAAGTTAAAGATTATATTCCGCAGGCTTATGTAGAAAATAATGGATTTATAGGGTTAAATGATAGGCCAATTATTGCAGCACTAACTAAAGCAGTACAAGAATTAAAAGCAAAATTAGACACTTTAAAAAATAAATAACATGGCATTCAACTGGGTAATTTCTCAATTAGACTCTATCCCTTCCCTTAACGGAATGGACAAAGTAATTAGCGTAATTCATTACAGAGCGCAAAAGCAATACGAAGAGGATGTCGTACACTTTACGGCTGACACTTACGGAGCTTTAGCAGTAGATGCACCACACGAAGCGAGCTTCACTCCTTATGATGAGGTTACAAAAGAAATGGTAGAAGGCTGGCTTGAGGCTGGGCTAGACTGCGAGGCAATCGAGGCGAACTTAGATGCACAGATAGAGAACTTTTTGAATCCTCCGATAGTGAACTACGGACTTCCATGGTTTGATCCTGCAAAAATCTAGGACTTTTGCTATCTATTTATAGATTAATAAATTAAACAAACCAAACGATGAAATTAGATTTCAATTTTGACCTATTAGGGTTAGATCAGCAACCTATCGAGGGTGCAAATGCAGGTAAATTATTAGCTAACGCTTTAGCTCAGGGATCAAAAGGCGATGCCTTGAAGTTCTGGGATTGGGCGGTAAGCTTAAACAAGGGAGAAGTTCTTGACTTAGACTCGTCTGACCAGGAAACAATCAAAAATTTTATTAAGGATTCTGAAGGTTTCACTATCCTAGCAAAAGCGCAATTATTACAAGTTTTGAAAAAAGACTAATTAATGGATATTAATGACATTCTTGGGCAATCTGTGACGGGTGCAATTGCGGCCTTCATTGGATGGCTGGTAGGTAGACGAAAAGAGCAGGCTGAGATCACAACTACAGAGCTTGATCAAACTACCAAAGCGATAGAAATCTGGAGACAGATGGCTCAAGAAATGTCTGACAAGGTAAAGGAACTAAGCGACAAGATCGACATCCTTACCGAGGAGGTTCACTCACTGAAATCCGAAAATTCAAATCTGAAAACCAAACTAGGTATAATTGATGAAAGTAACGAAAGCAAGCCAAAAAGGACTCGATCTAATAAAAAGATTTGAGGGGCTTAAATTAAAGCCTTACAACTGTCCGGCTTTGATTCCAACAATCGGCTACGGAAATACTTATTATCCTTCAGGAGCCAAAGTCAAACTAACCGATCCGGCAATCACCAAAGAGAAAGCTGAGGAGCTTCTTAAATTCCTTCTTACATCCTATGAAAAAGGCGTCGATTCTTTCTGCCGGGATGACATCAACCAGAATCAATTCGATGCGCTTACATCCTTCGCCTATAACGTAGGTGTGGGGAACCTGCAAAAGTCTACCTTGATCAAAAAAGTAAACAAAAACCCGAACGATCCTTCGATCAGGGCTGAGTTTATGAAGTGGAATAAGGGAGGCGGAAAGGTTTTACTTGGACTAACACGCAGACGCCAGGCGGAGGCTGATCTATACTTCTCATAATCATGCAAAAATTCATCATTCTTTTGGCTTGTGTTGCATTTGTTTCTTGCAAGTCTAATAAGTCAGTCACTGAGTATAAAGAAACGCTTAGAATCGACACAATAAAGTCGGAGAAAATTATCGAGAAGTTCAGAGCGGTGCATGACACTTTAGTGATCACGAATCCCTGCGATTCTTCTGGCTTACTATCTACATTCTATTCACGCCTGGTCCTTCCAAATGGATCAGTGACAATCAAGTCCGACAAGGGGCAGATTAGAGCGACGATCGATATTGATTCTATACGCCAGGAGATCGAGAACATTTATCGAAACTCTCAGAATAAAACAATCGAATACAGAGACAGAGAAATCATCAAATACCGGGTTCCTACCTGGGTGGTAATGTTGTTATTCGGTCAGGCGATTATGTTAGTCGCATGGTTATACGTTAAATTTGGGCTTCGTGTATAAAATAGATATAGAACCGATCGAAAATCCTAGAAATCCTACCACGGAAACGCTTGATAAAATGATCGAAGTCATGGAGTCAATCGAGCACATTGATGACGCTGGCTTCGTGCTTCGAATGAAGCTATTAAATAATATCGAGTTCCTTGTGGACCAATTAATGGAAGAATATGAGCAAAGACAACGCTAAGGCGGAGGCAATTAAAAAGCATTTCTACTCGACTAATATGACTCGAGCAGATTTCGAAAGGGAAAACTGGGAGAATTACGGATATGCAGATTTGTCTTCCTTTCATCGGCAGATGACTAGATATGGAATCTCTGTAAAGGATCGATCTCAATACTTTAAAAAGACCAGACCAAGCGCAAAGATCGAATCATTTAACTTGGATGAAGTGGACAGCTTTGGAATTGAGCCAGGCATTGGAAAGGAATATACCAGTGCGCGCCTTCCTGAGCATTTAAAAAAGATCGGAATACTATCTGACATCCATGTGCCTTTTCATTCCTTAGAAGCGCTTACCTGCGCGATTAAATACCTAAGAGAGCAAGAGATCGACTGCCTTTATTTAAACGGGGATATATTCGATTTCTATTCTATCTCTAGACACGAAAAGGAGAAGGACCTCAGAGACTTTCCGCGTGAAATAGAGATGGCTAGAAACTTCCTTCAGAAGCTTCGTGATATATTTCCGACGATACCGATCTACTTTAAGGCAGGCAATCATGAGAATCGCTTTCAGCGCTATCTGTTTAGCCAGGCTGAGGAGTTCGCTGGCCTCCACGAATTGCAGTTTGATAAGTTCTTCAGATTAGATGTGCTAAGAATTGAATATGTCGAAGACTGGCAGGGGATGTTTATGGGAGATTTACTTGTGATCCATGGTCACGAAGGCTTCGGTGTAGGTGGAATCAATCCAAGTCAGTCTCTATTTAATAAAATGTACTGCAATACTTTGATGGGGCACGTTCACAGACAGACCACAACTACAAAGAAAACCGGATTCGGTAAGGTAATTCAAACACATTCGACTGGATGCTTGACTTCAATAGCTCCAAAGTATATGCCATTTAATCAACATACTCAAGGATTTGCAATGGTAACTATTGACGAAGGCAAAACAAATGTTAAATTATTTGCTATAAAAGACGGAAAAATAGTGTAGATTTGTAATGTAATAAACCAAATTAATCTGTTGCAGCTGATTGATTTGGTTTAATCATAGAAATATGAGCCAACCTATCTGCTGCAACGGATAGGTTTTTTTTGTTAATTATGGAAATTTGGAAAACTATAACAGATTTTAATGAATTATATTCTGTTAGTAATTATGGCAATGTTAAAAACCTGGAAGGCGAAATTTTACCTACGTCAATCAGAGCTGGCTATGTTTTAGTTTACTTAAAGCATACTAAGAAAAATCACTTTGTTCATCGATTAGTAGCAAAAGAATTTTTAAAAGATTTTGATAGTGCAAAAATGGTTAATCATATTGATTTTAATAAAAGCAATAATTATTATTTAAATTTAGAAATGGTTACTAATAGAGAAAATCAATGCCATCTAATCAAATCTAAAAATAAATTTATAGGTGCATGTTTTAATAAAAATAAGAAAAAATGGCAATCTCATATAATGATAAATGGCAAGTTAAAATATATAGGTATGTATAATAATCAAGAAGAAGCATACCAAGCAAGAGTCAATTTTGAGAAAGAGAACGGTATTGTTAATAAATATATTTAGATTTGTAGTGTAATTAATTGATTTCATAGTGTCTTATAGGTTTAGATGATTAATGAAAAGCCCCGGGATGTTATCTCTGGGCTTTTTTGTTACCGTTAAATAAATAATTGACTAAATAATAAAAATAAATTTAAAATAATTTTTTAATACGGAATCATTTAGTAATTTTGGCTTATCGAAGCAACGGTGCTAAGATATAATCATCTAAAAAAATGAGAGAATCACTTAAAAATCTAACGCGTAGCGAAGTAGCTGAGGCTACTGTATGGACCTTAGTTATCATCGGAATTTTATCAATTATCACAATCATTTCAAACCTTTAATTTTTATTATCATGTCTACCAAAACACAAATTATTGCCTCTTCGACTGGAGGCTCAAACTACGAGCCGATCCAGGCCGGTACTTACGTTGCACGTTGCTATTCCATGATTCACATGGGAACAGTAAAAGAGTCCTATATGGGCGAAGAGAAGTTTGTTAATAAGGTGCGCCTTACCTTTGAGCTTCCAACTGAACTAAAAGTATTCAAGGAGGAGAACGGAGAACAGCCTCAAGTAATTTCTAAAGAGTTTACTTTGTCATTAGGTGAGAAGTCAAACCTACGCGCTTTCTTAAACTCCTGGAGAGGCAAGGCGCTAACAGAAGAGGAATGCAAGGCGTTCGATATTACGGTCCTAGCTGGCAAGGCTTGCACCTTGTCGATTATTCACAAGACGTCCAAGGTAAGCGGTAAGGTTTACGCTGAGATCGGCTCTATTGGTGGCGTCATGAAAGGCATGGAGGTGCCTGCTTTGATGAATCCTCAAATGGTTTTTTCAGTGAGCAACTTTGACCAGGTGGCTTTTGATTCTTTCCCTGATTTCATCAAGGAGAAGATTGAATCATCGAATGAATACAAGGCGCTAAAGCAGAACGCTAAGCCAACAGCCACAGCTGTGGAGGAGCCAATTATGGAAGTGGAGGAGGACGATCTGACATGGTAGTCGAGACATACCCTCAGGTTCTTCGATTAGATATGAAGAGCCAATTCGGAAACTACTTCACAGTTATAGAGCGATTCGCTTCTAGTGAAGAATACGTCAAATATGTAGATTGGCAAATGATGTCAGGATACAAAGTAATTGGATCGGAGCCATACCAAAAATTAAAGCAGAATCAAGATGATCAGGATTAAGAAAATGAATGTATACCAGCAATGTGCTGAGCGCCTAAATGCTAAGGGGATCAAACCCTTTAGCGCTAGGGAGTGGAACATAGGAATAGTCCAGCAGACAGTCTATGGAAAGTTAAATTATCCAGAAGTTTTAGAGGAAATTAAATCGATTTATAATGAGCACGGAATCAAAATTTAAAGAAGGACAGATAGTCTGGGTGAGAGATTCAGAATATCATGAATGGGCGATTAGTCATTTCGTAATGCTAAACCCTGACTTGAATTACAAGTATTTTTGTAGCAATACAAACGATCCGGAAAGAATGGAAGCTTGGATTTATATAACGACAGAGAATCCCTATGAAAACAGAGAAGATTAAATTTAACGACTGGATGAATCACATAGCTAACCAGCTCCAGGCAGACTACCGAAAACTTTACTATTCATCTAAATATCAAAACGATGCTAACATTTCAACAGTATCACGAGCGCAATCCTCAGATATACGAAGAGTTCAAGCGCTTCGCCTTTTTGCTGATCAATAGAGGTCACAAGAAGATAGGATCTAAGCAAGTATTCGAGCGGATCCGCTGGGAGTCAATGATCGAAAGGACTGAACGCTACAAGGTTAATAATAATTTTACTGTGGACTATGCCTACAAATTCGAATCAGACTTCCCTTACCTAGAAGGAATTTTTTACCACAGAGCTAGGAGAATAAAAAATTAGTTAAATTTGTAAACCAGGGCTAGTCAAAAAGGCTAGCCCACATCTATCCAAGTAATGACAAGAAAACAATTTGCAAGCACTCTAGTGAAGCGTTTCCAGGAAGCGCATCCACAGATCAAGAAAAACAAAGAGGAGGCCATCGCCTCAGCTATCCTAGGCGCTGAGATCGTCATGGAAGCGATACACGCTGGAGACTTGGATCTCAGCTATTGGGCAGAATTAAGAGAGGACATAATTAACCTATAAGCCATGACAGCACAACAGAAAGCAGATCAGTTAATTAGGAAGTATACATTGGATTTTACAATGGACTTTGATCAGACAAGACTTTGTGCTTGTTTATGTATTGACGAAATACTAAATTTCATGTCTCCAAATGTCAATAGCAAACAAGCCTTTGATTATTGGCACGAAGTCCGGGATATTATAATGGATATGAGAAGCGGAAGACACGAAGCAAGAGCTGACAGATTTAACGAAGACCTTTATTAATATGGAACCCAAAGAAAAAGCAAAGGACCTAGTCCGCAGATTTTACCAGGCTACCGGAGATTTCGACATCGCCAAGCAGTGCGCTGGGATTGCAGTATTTGAGATCATAGATGAGAAAACTGACTACGAAGAGGATTCTGCCTATTGGCAGGAGGTACGCTTTGAAGTCTATGCCCTAGGAATACTATGAAAGCAACAGAGAAAGCCCAGGAGATAATCGACTATATTGCAGGCACACACCTAAAGCAATACGGTAAGATTCACATGAAGAGCGTCCTAGAGGAGGCTTCGATAAACACTAGGCTGATCATAAAGAATCGCATAATAGACGGATTAGATTGTACCTATTGGCGCGAGGTTAGAAGAGATATACTAGCAAGACTATGACACTTGAAGACAGATGCTTTCTTGCAGTGGTGAACGTTCAGATAGCGCACCGTAAAATCGATTTAAACGAATACAGCCAGATCATGAAGTACTATAATCCAGAGGTCAAAGCGTTCGATCTGATCCTGGAAAAAATCAGTGAAGCGGAGGCGGAGATCATAAGGCTAGAAAATCTTTTAAATGATTTGTAGGATGTCACGGATTTAGATATATTTGTCACATATTCAGTGCAAGAGGTGAGAGTCTTGCAGTGAATACGGGTTTCAAAACCAAACTAAGCCAGTCTGATCTCTCACTCAGCTGGCTTTTTTATTTTATTAAAATGGAAAAAAAACAAACAGCAGTCGATTGGTTACTTGAAAATCTAAATGAATACAATTTAGAACAAGTCGCAGTAATGGCCAGAGAAAAGGAAGCTAGAATAATTGAATTAGCCTACATGGATGGAGCTATCGACATGGCAGAATCAAGAACAAGTTCAGGCGTACGTTATTTTATAGACAACTATGGCAGCATTTAGAAAAATATCAGTCACTTTCTGGGGTGATTCTTTCATAGGCGAGCTGACTCCAGAGCAAAAATACTTTTATCTATACTTGATGACTAATGATAGGACCACACAGTGCGGAATCTATGAGACGTCTATAAGAAAAATCTGCTTTGATACCGGATACAATACCGATACAGTGCATAAGCTATTAGATTTCTTCCAAGAGAAAAACAAAATTAGATTCTCAAAAGAGACAAATGAAATCGCGCTTTTAAACTGGGTTAAGTTCAATGACTCAAATTCGCCTAAAGTTCTGTCTTGTGTAGAAAAAGAGCTAAAGAACGTCAAAAATAGAGTATTGATACAGTATCTATACAGTATGGATACAGAATCGCAAGAAGAAGAAGAAAAAGAAAAAGAAGAAGAACAAGAAGAATACAAAAGCGATGAATTTGAAATCTTCTGGAATAACTACGGAAAGAAAGTCGATCGAGTCAAATGCGAAAAGGCTTGGAAGAAATTAAAGAAGCAAGAGATTGAGAAGATTCTGGAGTCAGTCGATAAGTACGTCAAAGCAAATCCAGACTTGCAGTATAGAAAGAATCCGCTTACCTACTTAAATGGCAAATGCTTCAACGACGAAATTCAAAATTTGAAAAGTCCAGTTAATCAAGTAGCTTTGAACGACAAACCTATAATACCAAACGAATGGCAGTAAAACTAAATCTAAATGATGTACACCTAGAGCGTGACATCGTCTCACACTTACTAGCTTATCCTCACTTATTTAGTGAAGCTAATAAATTAGTCAGTGAAGAATCTTTCACAGACGCTTTATTTAAGGCGTCATTCCTTGCATTTAAGGAACTTTCACTAGAAGATAAGAGAATCACTAGGGCAGATATATTTAGAGTCCTTAAAAGCAAAGAAAAAGAAAAAGGAATTTCGGCTGAATTGGTTCTGAAACTAATGCCAGATCGATTGATCAACCTAGAAGAATCTTGCTATCAGCTAAAAGAGACAGAAGGAAAGAGAAGATTTCACGATTTAGCCTTTAAGATTCAGACTGCAATCCTTGATAACAAGGAAGTCTCTGACTTACAGACGATAATTACCAAAGAGATGGATAGTCTAGAGCGATCAATTGAATCCTCTGAGGTCTTTGACATCGCCTCAGTCTACGATCAGGTAATCGATAAGCTAGAAGCCAACGCTGGGAAGATTAAGTTCTCAGGTATTGACACCGGATCTAGGGATTTGAACTATATCCTAGGAGGCTTCCAAGAAGGAATGACGGTAATCGCTGGGCGTCCAGGTATGGGGAAGACTATCGCAGGACTTCAACACGCTAAAAGCGCAGCGAAATCAGGCAAGCGAGTTTTATTTCTTTCCTTGGAGATGCCAAAGGAGTCACTAATGTTTAGACTTATCAGCTCAGAGAATTTCGAGTACAAGTACAGTGATCTAAAAGCTAACAGAGTGAAGCCAGATGATATACTAAAAATTAGGAACTCAAACGCTTCGATTCTTAAATCGCTTCCGATCTTCTTCTATGACTCAGATAATAGAGACATAAACTATCTATCTATGATCCTTACCTCAGAGGCCAAACGGAATAAGATTGACATCGTAGTGATTGACTACCTGCAACTAATCAGAGACAACCAGCTAAAGGATCAGTCAGACTTCGCTCAGGTTTCATCCGTATCCAATAAGATTCAGAAGCTAACCAGGAAGCTAAAGATTCCGATCATTGCTTTGTCTCAGCTATCCAGAGGAATTGAGAGCAGGTCCTCAAGACTACCACAGCTCTCAGACATTAGAAGCTCTGGGAATGTCGAGCAGGATGCCATCGCTGTGATCGGTTTATATCGAGACGATTACTACAAGTACACAGACGCCAGGGCTAACAATACAGCCAAAGGACCGGACGATAATATCCTGAACTATGTGATCCTAAAAAATCGAGACGGGGAGACTTGTACAATTGATCGCTATGTGGATGTGACTACCAATCGGATTGCGGATTCTTACGATGAGCTAAGGGCTTATCAGAATCTAGGATTAAATTCTGGAGACGAAGCACTAAAGCAATTAAAGAATTTATTTGAGGAATCTAAATTTTAATAGATGTCTATTACTAAAAAGTATTCTGTAAAACCTATTAATTCTGACCAGACTTATGAATGGCTTCTTTATAAGCATTACGCTAAAAGAATACCTTCTATATCTTATGCCTTTGGATTGTTTAAATCAGAAGTATTAATCGGAGTTTTGACTATTGGTAAGCCTGCAAGCCCTAGCTTATGTGACGGAATTTGTGGAAAAGAATATAGTAAATTTGTCTATGAGCTAAATAGGTTATGTGTAGAAAATAATTTAGAAAAAAATACTCTTTCTTTTTTTGTATCAAATAGCCTTAAGTTAATTAAAGAAGATTTGATTTTAGTAAGCTATGCTGATTCTTTGTGGAATCATAGCGGATATATTTACCAGGCTACAAATTGGATCTACACTGGAGCGACTAAAGAGAGAACAGACATAGGCCACGAAGACGGAACACATTCTAGGCATTACGATAAAAATACAGATTATTCAATTAGGAAATTTAGAAGCTCAAAACATAGGTACGTCTATTTTTTAGGCAGATCTAAAAAGATTTTTAAGAAGAATTTAAAATATGGTATTGAGCCATACCCAAAAGGGGAAAATAAAAAATACGATTCCAGTTATAAACCAGAAGTTCAATTAAATCTATTCTAATGATAACTATCAAAGGCCAGGTGCCAAGCAAGTCAAACGGATACCGAATAGGAGGCAATCGTCTTTATAAGACTGTCGATCTTAAGAGCTACGAAGTGAGCTTTGAGTGGCAGATTAGAAAGCACTTAGGCGAAACGATTAGCGTTCCCTTTGAAATCTGGATAGACGTATACTTCCAGTCTAATCGATCTGACCTGGACAATTCGGCAAAGGTAATCCTAGACTGCCTCCAGAATTGTGGCATGATTCAAAACGATCGACTGTGTTCTGTGCTTGTCATGAGAAAGCACATCGATAAGCTAAATCCTAGGATAGAGTTTGAGATAAAAAAAATATAATATGAAAACAATTAATTCACTAAGCGGAGGCAAAACATCAAGCTATCTAGCTAAACACTTTCCTGCCGATTATAATATCTTCTCATTGGTTAGAATTGAGGACAGAAGATGCACTCCTAAAGACGAAAAGCTAGTTCAGTTTATTTCAGATAAAATCGGTCAGGAGTTTATTGCCACAGCTGAATCAGACATCACGCTAAAGGCTGTTATTGATTTAGAGCAATTAATCGGGCAAGAAATAATCTGGGTAACTGGAAGAACATTCGAGCAGGTTAATCGCAAAGCAACTGGAGGCAAAGGATTGCCGAATCAGCAATGGAGATTTTGCACAACGGAAATGAAGATGAGACCGATTTGGGATTGGTGGTTTAAGAATATAAACGAGAAAGTAAAAATGGGCATCGGGTTTAGATATGATGAAATGGAAAGAGCTGATCGCTTATCGACTACATTCAAGGGAATCGTAGGACAATCTGCTAATGGAAGGAATAAATGGGATGATATAGAATGGCGAGAAGGATACTTTCCTTTGATTGAAAATCGAATCACTCACTACGATGTAAAGAAGTGGGCGGATTCAACTCCTTTAATTTTCCCAGCAGACTCCAATTGTGTAGGATGCTTTCACAAACCAATGCAACAGCTTAGAAAAAACTGGGATTTAGAACCTGAGAAAATGCAGTGGTTCGCTGAGCAGGAATCCAAAACAAAGAAGTGGAAAAAAGAAGGCACCTACTTTCAATTTAAGGAGATAGGCTTACAGATGGATTTCCATTTCGGAACCGGATCAGGATGTCAAGCAGGCTTCTGTACTGATTAAAATGGACACTAATAAAAATCTGCCAGACAATTATAAGCAGTGCATCGCTTGGATTGAGTCAGAATTGACACGAGAGACACGTTCGCTCTCCTTGCCTGGTGTTCGTATCAATGACGTAAATCATTCGCTTAGAATCAATCTATTGAGAATTTTAAATAACCAAGGAGCGGAGCGAAGAGCAGCGTTCCTGAGGACCAAAAGAATAAAGGACTATCTAAACAAAAACAAATGAAAAAGTTAAAAGAAAAAGAAACGATTATAATCTACGCCGGACTAATCAACGCGCTGATTGATCACATCGAGGCAGACTTCCGTCCTTCGATATTTAATCGCCAGTCGCTGAAGATGAAATCAAAGAGCGTCCTGGATGAACTGCTCAAGCTAGAGCAGGAGATTTACAAAGGCGATCCGAGCGGAGAGGTCACTGATCAGTACCTAGATTCTGGGAAGCTCATGCTGTTATTCTTTAAGCTAGGCATGGAGATGACTGAAATGTCAGAGACAAAGAGTGAAGGGCTTAATACTCAGCTGAATATATTACTAAAAAATTACGGTGTTAATTTGGAATTTTAAAAAAGATTTTTTAAGCTTTGCATAACCAAACGAAATGAAAATGAATAGTAACGCTGAACAAGTGGTCAAGCCTGATCACTATCAAGGAAAGGGAGGACTCCAGGCGATCGATGTGATCGAGGCTTTTGGGCTTGGGTTCTCCCTAGGTAACGTCGTAAAGTATGTCCTAAGAGCAGGCAAGAAAGAAGACCGGCTTAAGGACCTAGAGAAAGCAATGGAATACTTGAAATTCGAAATCGAGAATACAAAGCGAATAGTCAAGGAAGTCGAAGCTTACATCGCAAATCTACCAGAGGACTTATAGTGAAGAGCAGAAACGAGATAATCGAGGAGCTTTACCTTTCCAAGGATATAAGCCAGGCGCTTCGCAAGATGCAACCGGCTAGCCTCCGCGACGATCTTAGGCAAGAAATGTTTATCTCTCTTTGCACTCTAAGCGATGAAAAGTTCTGGAACCTTTACGAGAATAACGCGCTTAAGTTCTACCTGGTCAGAGCCATGCTAAACATGATCAGAAGCACCGGGATGAATCAGCCATTCTTCAGAAACTTCAGAGCTAAATTTGAGTCTATTGAGGAGATCGAAAACCTAGAGGATCAGATCGATAACTCGAAGGACCAGAAGGAGATTCTCTTTGATTTGCTAGATAGTAAAAGAAAGACACTGTGCTGGTATGAGGACAGACTGCTGGATCAATACGTCGAATCTGGATTTAACCAGATGGACGTCCACAGAAAAACAAAGATACCGTATCCGTCGATCGTTAAAACTATCGCTTTAATCAAAAAGAAACTTAAGGATGAATAAGAAGCCTGATGAATTTGCAAAGGATTTATTTAATAATTGCCTTTACTTTACCGGTTCGAAACTAATGGCGCGAGAGTGCGCTCTGTATATCTGTACAAAGTTTATCGAATATCACCAAAGGATGGACGATAAGTGCTATCACCTGGAGGTGCAAGAAGCCCTCTACAAAATTGAGATCGTATGAAGTTAATCGTAGAAGCTGGAGAGTACGAAGCAGATTCTTTGTTCTCCTTGATCATTGAGGTTCTAAAGCATAGGACTTGGCATTTGTTTAATCATGGCAAATGGATGGACTAATGATACAACTACTAGCCTCTGTGGCTTTTGTCACGTTCTTTCAGATGAACAATCTGCACCACAGCCTTAGCCTAAACTTTAAGCCATTCAACTGCGCGCCATGTCTAGGATTCTGGACTGCTCTTGTTTTGATCTGGGCGCCAGTGGAACTCTGTGAGGTTATAGCTATCACGTTCGGGGCAGGTGTGAAGTGCGCCATTATTTACAGACTATTAATGAAATTATAATGACTGACAAAGACATCAAATTCATCCAGGACAATATCATAAACTTCGAAAGCGTAGCGCTAGGATTTACCCGAAACCTAGATCACGCGGTCCTCAATGAATATCACGAAATCTATAAGCGATCACTAGATCCTAGTTATGTGCTAAATGCCTGGTGTGGTGGCTGTGTCTTTGATATGCTTAAGCGACTAAGCCATCACTACGAGAATGTCATCTCAGCTAAACAAGCGGAGGCAGTAAACCAAACCAACCAACCAAATGACGAAATCAAAGCTAAGAATCCTGGCCGTAGGAAGTCAAAATAGTGGAGTAACCTACCACAGACTGGCGCTTCCTTTGTCGATCATGGAAAAGGAGTATTGCCTGATTACTGACACAATCACAGAGGAGTTACTAAAAGAAAAGAATTTTAATGTGGTGGTAATTAATAGGTTCCTTGAATCTGTGCCACTACTTCAGCTCCTAGAATGGCGTCAGAAGTTTGGATTTAAATTGGTGGTAGACATCGATGACTATTGGAGCCTATTCGATAAGCATCTAAGCGCTGGCACTTATAGAAAGCTAGGGATTACTAGAATCATCAAGGACTTTATTCGATACGCTGATCTTGTAACCACGACACACAATCGTCTTTATTTAGAAATAATCCAGATAAATAAAAACTGTGAAATCCTGCCTAATGCTTTGCCATTTGACAAGGACCAATTCACAGCAATCAAGAAGGATAATGACAGAGTGACAATAGCTCACACCGGATCGATCACTCACTATCCAGATATACAGCAATTAAAGAGACCGATCGAGGAGCTTGCAAAGTCTAGGGTATTTAGAGAAAATACTAGGATGCTTCTTTGCGGTTGGAATGAGTTTAATAAATGGCACTGGAATCAGATGGGAAATCTATACACTGCTAATGAGAAGCTTGAATACAAAATCATCGAATCCTTGCCGGTGGATCTATACATGAATTTTTACCTTGAAGCTGATATGCTTTTAGTGCCTTTATTGGATAACAAATTCAACAGACTAAAATCAAACCTAAAGGCGCTAGAGGCAGGGGCTAAGAATATCCCGATACTAACCTACAAGCGCGCGCCTTATGATGACATCCCTACGATCTTCGAAGTGGATAACTGGGAGCGTGACATTAAACGAATGGCATTCAGCAAGCAGATGCGCGATGACTTTGGCTATCGGAATGGGGAGTACGTCCGGGAGCATTATGACATATTTAAAATTAATACTCAGCGCTTCGCTATTTATAGTAAACTAATCGAATAATATGCCGGTCATTAAATGCTCAAACGGAAAATATAGAATAGGATCAGGTGCTTGCATCTACGATACTGAAGAGAAAGCAATCGAAGTCTATCAGGCTATCTTAGCCGGTGGCGCGTTTGCTGAGTCGTTTAATGACTATCCAGAGAGCGCGACTAACAACGCTAAGCGAGCACTTAAGTACGCTGAGGAAAATGGCTGGGGATCCTGCGGAACTCCGGTAGGAAAGATCAGAGCTAATCAGCTAGCAAACAAGGAGCCAATATCACGCGATACTATTGCAAGAATGGCAAGCTTCAAAAGACACCAGCAAAACAAAGACGTTCCCTATGGCGAAGGCTGTGGCGGTTTGATGTGGGATGCCTGGGGAGGAACTGAAGGCATTGAGTGGGCTATTAGAAAATTAGAACAGATAGATAATCAGAAATAAATATGAATAGCTTTTATCATGGTGGTGCGACTGGAGACGTGATTTATTCTATGCCTACAATTAAGGCATTAGGCGGAGGCATATTCTATGTAAGTTTACCAGATGGTTTATACAATACGATTCTGCCTTTATTGGAATCCCAGGATTATATTCATGAAGTAAGAAAAGGAAGCGAAGCTTCTGATATAGTTTATAACTTAGATTTATTCCGAGCAAATATAGATTTGCATTTGACTCACTTAGTACAGTTACACTTGCAAAGCTTTCAAATTATAGACGAAACCTGGAAGGATGGCTGGATAAAAGTTAATCCGATAAAATCCAATAATAGCTTTATTAATATCACTCCTAGATATGTAAACCCTAGCACAGACTGGATTAAAGAAATCAATTTCTTAAAAGACAATTCTGAAAAGGTTTACTTTGTAGGTTTGGAATCTGAATATGAACCTTACAAGCATTTAATTGAAAGATACGAAATCAAAGATTACCTGGAATTAGCACAGTTACAATTAGGCGCTAAATATGTAAGTGGCAATCAGTCTAGTTTTATTGCACTTGCTCAAGGATTAGGCAGAGATTACAGAATGAGTCAGGCGCCAGAGCATACAAATTGTAATCAGTTTTTACCAAAAGAAACAATCATATGAGCTGTGCAACTGCTAAAGAGTTTTTTGATCATGAGATTAGCATCGGAGTGACTCCAGAGAATCCTGACTATTGGAATCTCATGAAGGCTACGGCTGACATCATTGAGCAGTACGATCCTAAGAGCGTAATCGAAATCGGTGCAGGAATGGGAACGCTAGGCGAATGCTTATCGAAGCTCAAAATAAACTATTACGGCATTGAGCCAAATAGGTATCACAAGGCTTTCGCTAAAAAGAGGGGGCAATTATTGCATGGTTTAAAGAATTATCCAAACCAATGTGATCTAATTGTGACGATCGAGGTCTTTGAACACCTAACAGATGAGCAGATTAATGACTATTTAGAGAACATCGAGGCTAAATATCTGCTACTTTCATCGACTCCTTACACTACCACACCAGAATTTGACGCCTGGTGGGGGCACATCAACATAAAATCCACTGATCAATGGATCGAGTTTATGTCGGAATACGGATATAGCTTAGAGAAACGCTTGACAATACCTACAGATTGGTCCTTATTATTCAAGAAATGAAAGAGAAAAAACCGGTGAAAGCTAAGAAGCCAGTCGAGAAGATCAGGGATTCTGATTTAATCATGGAGTGGGCGAATAAATATATTGACTATTGCCTAGATTCTACCAAGGAAGTCGCAACTGGTGCAGGAGTTCGTATCATTAGAGAGCGACACCTGCCGACTATTAGCTACTTTCTTTTGATTTGGCTACCTAGGCAAGGCGCTGAATTTTACAAGCGCTCTAATTGGTACAATGTACTAGCTAAATCAGAGCATCCTTTGCACAAGGAGGTCAAAGAAATCGATGAAATGTTTCGTGCTCTAGCGGCCGATATTGTAGCCAATGAAGGAAAGGGTATCTTCTATGCTAAGAATCTCTTAGGATGGACGGATCGAGCTAAGAACGAAGAAAAACAAGAAGTAATAATCAGCTTTGCAAACGAAGATAACCCTTCCTAGACCACACACTAACCAAGCGAAGGTCTTAAGTTCAAAAGCAAGGTTTA
>Ga0181343_1000161_pt1 | contig 32271 bp, 37 predicted proteins | sample Su13VDMLBSD_FD_130110 | JGI IMG/M metagenome (GOLD analysis project Ga0181343, IMG submission 130110) | Freshwater viral communities from Lake Michigan, USA - Su13.VD.MLB.S.D | ecosystem: Environmental > Aquatic > Freshwater > Lake | place: USA: Michigan | collected 2013-07-15
AAATCGTTTGGATGCTATTGTAATTCTTACCGCACTTTCTATAATGCCAATTAGCACTGGTAATTTTAATTGGCAAGTTAGAGCATCTGGAACTACTACTGGTGGTTCTTGGGTAAGTGCTGGTGTTGATAGTGCAGTTGAGTATAACATTACTGGAACTTCCTATACTGATGGAAGAATACTTGCAAGTGGATTTTTTAATGCATCAAATCAAGGAGCAAGTCAAGTTGATATTCTAAAAGAAGCATTATTTAAGTTTCAGTTAGAAAGAGATGGATTAACTTCAACTCCTTATGAACTTACACTTGTGGTTGCTTCTGATGGTGGTAGTGATACTGTTGTTGCTTCTATGGACTGGGAGGAAATTAGCAGATGAAAAAGAGAGTTCCCACAGAGCAAGAGATTGTTAAGAAGCATGGTGTTTCACTTGACTATGTTACTCGTCAAGCAGAGATTGGTTCTACCGTTGAGCGTGAGCATGTTACTACACACGAAGAAGCATATGGTATTGCTCTCCAGCATTTAGATGAATTCCCAGATTACTATACTCACTTACTTAAGATGGAAAAAGAACTAAAAGCAAAGCACAAGAAAAAATCTTTCAAGCAGATGAGAGAAGATTTCAAATCTCGTTTGAGTGAGAGTCATATTGCTATCGCTATGGGAAAGGAGATGGATGATGAAGGTAATATGGTTTTAAGTCAATTAGACCAACTCGAAATGCATTGTAAAAGATTGAGAGAGGTTGTCAAATCTCCAACTATGCAAGTTCCCGCTTGGGTACAATCTAAGGTAACTTTAGCAACTGACTATATGGATGCAGCGGCAAACTATATGTCAAGTAAGAATGAAGAAGTAGTTTATGAAGAGAAGGAGAAAGAAGAAAAAAAGTTTTGTAAGCTCTGTCAAAAACCAGAAACGCAGAAGGAATGTTCTTATGGACCTAAGGCATGGGAAAGATTCTCAGTACCAATTCCTTCAGTAAAAAAATAATATTCTACACTTAACACATCTTAAGTAACATATGTAACAGAATGAACATTGTATAATAAATAATATACTGTTCATTTTTTTACTTATGGATACCAAAACTTGTCCCAAGTGCCAAGCAACTTGGATAGATGGTCAACATTACTGGACAGGAACAAATAAGAAAGGTAATGAGACAGAATTAGCTTCACTTGTGTGCGACAAGTTTGGAGATGATACATGCATCAATCCATGTAAAGGAACAACCGATGGTAAAGGTTGGGAAAATAGGTTAAATAATATGGATGCTATTGATAAAGATATAAAGAGGACTTTGAATGAGTAGTGGTGATCAGATTTATTTGGGCAACCCGCTTTTAAAAAAAGCAAACGTTGCCCATGATTGGACTAAAGAAGAAATTCAAGAATACTTAAAGTGCAAAGAAGATCCTGTTTACTTTGCAGTTAATTATGTAAAAATCGTTTCGGTTGATGAAGGTCTTGTTCCTTTTGAGATGTACGATTTCCAGAAGGATCTTGTCAGAAAATTTCACGAAAACAGATTTAATATTGCAAAGTTACCAAGACAGACAGGAAAATCAACAACTGTGGTTTCCTATCTGCTTCACTATGCTTTGTTTAATGACAGTGCCAATATTGGTATTCTGGCAAACAAGGCATCAACTGCCAGAGACCTATTAGGAAGATTACAGACAGCATACGAGAATCTTCCTAAGTGGTTACAGCAGGGTGTGATTGCATGGAACAAAGGATCGATGGAACTGGAAAATGGTTCTAAGATCATGGCAGCTTCCACATCAGCATCTGCTGTCCGAGGAATGTCATTTAACATTATCTTCTTGGACGAATTTGCGTTCGTTCCAAACCACATTGCAGACGACTTCTTCTCGTCTGTATATCCTACTATTTCATCTGGTCAGAGAACCAAAGTTATTATTATTTCTACCCCATATGGTATGAACCACTTCTATAAGTTGTGGGTAGATGCACAAAATCAAAGAAACAATTATATCTGGTCCGAAGTTCACTGGTCTGAAGTTCCTGGTCGTGATGCTAAATGGAAAGAAGAAACGATCAAGAACACATCCGAGCGTCAGTTTACTCAGGAGTTTGAGTGCGAATTCTTAGGATCGGTTGATACTCTTATTGCTGCTTCTAAATTAAGATCATTGGTGTTTGACACTCCAATCAGTTCTAATAAAGGTTTAGACATTTATGAAAAACCCGTAGAAAAAGCAGAATATATTATCACTGCTGACGTAAGTAGAGGAATCGGCGGTGACTATTCTGCGTTTATTGTATTTGATATTACAACAGTTCCATATAAAATTGTTGCTAAGTATCGAAACAATGAAATTAAACCAATGCTTTTCCCCAACGTAATTAATGACGTTGCCAGAGCATACAACAACGCTTATGTTCTTTGTGAAGTCAATGATGTTGGAGATCAAGTAGCATCGATTCTTAACTATGATCTTGAGTATCCAAATGTTCTCATGTGTTCAATGCGTGGTCGTGCTGGTCAAATTGTTGGACAAGGATTCTCTGGAAACAAAACGCAACTTGGAGTCAAGATGAGTATTACTGTTAAAAAGATTGGTTGTGCCAACTTAAAACAAATTATTGAAGACGATAAGTTGTTGTTTAGAGATTACGAAATTATATCTGAGCTTACCACATTTATTCAGAAAAAGCAATCCTTCGAAGCAGACGAAGGTTATCATGATGACCTTGTTATGTGCTTGGTTATTTTTGCTTGGTTAGCAGTTCAAGATTACTTTAAAGAAATGACGGACAATGATGTTCGCCAAAGAATCTACGAAGAGCAAAAAAATCAAATCGAACAAGACATGTCTCCATTTGGATTTATAGTAACTGGTCTTGAAGGAGATGAAGGTTTTGTAGAAAGTGGATCACTGTGGGAATATGGAGATACTCAAGAAGATGTTTCTTATATGTGGAATTATTGATGGATATCGAAGATCAGTTTTCCTTAAATCATCTTCTGTTTAAAGAACGAAGATGTAGATCATGTGGAAAAATAAAAGATCTATTATCGGATTTTTACTTGACTCGCAAGGATAGACCAACTGCTCTTTCTGCTTATTCGTATGAATGTAAACATTGTACCATAGATAGAATAAAAAAGTCAAGAATCAAGAAACCGAAGTTCTTTGAATGTGGATATCCTGACTGGTAGATGTTCATGCAATGTTTCCCCACTTGAAAGATACAAAATCATAAATAATTTTAGATTAAAAATGAAATTTTTAAGAGGAGAAAAAAATGGCAAATCAGGTATCGCCTGGAATTGTTCTCAAAGAGCGTGACCTATCTAATGCTGTTGTTGTCGGAGCACAGCAAATTACTGCTGCTTATGCTTCAACTTTTCGTCAAGGACCTATTGGAAAAATTGTAAATATCAATTCCCAAAGAGAATTAATTAATATTTTTGGAACACCAACAGAAGCAAACGCAGAAGATTGGTTTGTTGCTTCTGAGTTCTTAAGCTACGGCGGAAGATTATCGGTTGTTCGTGCTCAAACTGGAGTTCTTAATGCTACTTCTGGAGCAGGAACTTTAATCAAGAGCAACGAAGATTGGGATGCTGGTACTGGCAGTTCACTTAAGTTTGCTGCAAGAAGTGCTGGTAAGTGGGCAAACAATCTAAAAGTTGTTGTAGTTGATCGCGGTGCAGACCAATATGTTACCTTCTCCCAAGTACCAGCTGGTATTTCGGCAGGAGACACACTAACATTCACTGGTGGTCAAACTGCTTTAGTTTATTCTTGGAATCAAGCAGAAAAGAAAGCAGCACTTGTCTTAGACACTCCTACAGACAGAATCACTACTTCAGATACTTTAGACACTCCAGATCTTGGTGTTGTATCAACCACTTCTAACCTTTCTGGTGGTACTGGTTATACCGCAGCAAACGGAGTAGCAACAACTGGTGGTGGTGGAACTGGATTAACAGTCAACACCTCAGTTAATGTTGGTGCAGCAAATGGTATTACTTTGGTTGCTGGTGGTTCAACTTATGCAGGAAGTGCAACTGGCGTAGCAACTACAGGAGGAACTGGTACTGGTCTTACTGTTAATATCACTGTTGTTGCTGGTGAAGTAACTGCAGTTCAAGTTAATAGCCCAGGAACAGGATACACTGTAGGAAACACCATTACAATTTCAACTGGTGGATCAAACGCTACATTCACTATCGCCTCAGTAACTGGTGCAGTTTCTTCAATTGCTGTAGCAAATGGTGGTGCTGGTTACGAAGTAAATGATACCATCACAATTTCTGGCGGCGCTACCCCAGCGACATTCAAAGTTGCTTCTGTTATCAACGGAACAATTACTGTAGTCGAAGTACTTGATTGGTACTCCAATACTGATATTACTGGCACTGGATTAAAACTTGGTACAATCGGTCCTCGCCCAGGAACTTCTGAATTTGCAGCAAACAAAGGAATTTCGTATGACGAAGTTCACATCGCTGTAATTGATGTAACTGGAGATTTCACTGGTTCTGCTAATACAGTCGTTGAAAGATTAACTTATCTTTCTAAGTTATCTGATGCAAGAAGCACGGAAGGTGCAGCAACTTATTACAAAGATGTAATCAATCTTCAATCATCATATATTTTCAATGGAGTAGCTCCAAGCGCAACAACAAATCCAGCAACTAACGTAGTTGGAGACGCATGGGGTCAAGCATCAACATCAATGTCTTCTGGCGATAAGTTTTTATTAGTTGGAAAAGATGAAACTTCTCTAACTGGTGGTACTGATGATTATCAGTATAGTAATGCCGAAATTGCAGATGCTTATGATCTATTCCTTGATACAGAAGAAACAACTGTTGATTTTGTACTAATGGGTGGTTCAATGGGAACCGAAACTGATACCAAGGCAAAAGCACAGAAAGTTGTAAGTATTGCAGCTTCAAGAAAAGATTGTGTTGCTTTCGTATCACCTCACAAAGCAAATCAAGTTGGATCAAACGGAGTTTTATCACAAACTCTACAAAGAGAAAATACCATCAATTTCTTCACTGGTATTACTTCTACATCATACGCAATATTTGATAGCGGTTATAAGTATTTCTATGATCGTTTCAATGATAAGTATCGCTACATTCCATGTAACGGAGACGTTGCTGGTCTATGTGTATCAACTTCTGCTACTTTAGATGATTGGTTCTCTCCTGCTGGTTTGAATCGTGGTGCAGTTAGAAATGCAATCAAACTTGCATATAATCCAAAGAAAGCAGATAGAGATGAACTCTACCAGAATAGAATCAATCCTATTGTTTCTTTCCCTGGATCTGGAGTAACTCTATTTGGCGATAAGACTGCGCTTGCTTCACCAAGTGCTTTCGATAGAATCAACGTTCGTCGTTTATTCTTGAATTTAGAAAAGAGAGTAGGAAATCTTGCTAAGCAAGTTCTATTCGAACAAAACGATGATACAACAAGAGCATCTTTCGCAAGTGCTGTAAATTCATATCTTTCCGAAGTACAAGCAAGAAGAGGTATTACTGATTTCCTTGTGGTTTGTGACGAATCAAACAACACTCCTGACGTAATTGATCGTAATGAATTTGTTGCTGAGTTATACATCAAACCAACTCGTTCTATCAACTTCATCACAGTAACCTTCACAGCAACGAAGACAGGAGTTTCGTTTGCTGAAGTAATCGGTCGATAATTTTCTTTCATAAACATATCAAGGGGTAACAAAAAATGGCAATCAGTAGCAATATAAATGATTTCTTAACGAGAATTGGTGAAGGCGTTAAGCCTAATATGTTCGTTGTTGATATTCAGTGGCCAACTGGTACTGGAGTAGCAACAGGTCCTGAGGATAAGGATTTAGTAAATATCCTTTGCAAATCAGCTGCTTTACCAGCTTCAAACTTAGGTGTTATTGAAATTCCTTTTAGAGGAAGAACTGTCAAAATTGCTGGAGACAGAACATTTGATACATGGACTGCGACATTCTTTAATGATAAAGATTTCAAAATTCGTTCATATTTTGAGAAGTGGTTAGAAAAAATCAATTCCCACCAGGCAAATACTGGAGAACTTTATAGACCATCTTCTGGCACCGATGGTTATATGGCACCAACAGTTCTTGTCAAGCAATTGAAAAAAGATGGTCAAACAAACGGTAGTGTTATTCGTCAATACGAATTAAAGTACGCTTTCCCAACTAATATTTCTCAAATTGATCTTGCTTATGATAGCAATGATCAAATTGAAGAATTTACAGTTGAATTCCAATATTCATATTGGACAACCGTTACTGCATCTAATTCTTCTGGTTCACCAGCTTCTGCAGGTGCTTCAAATGTCTCTATTGCGTAATTGATAAATAATACATTATAAGTTCACAACCATGTCATGAGTCAATTATTTGGATTTTTAATTAACAAAAAGGGGGAACTAAAGGGACAATCCCCAGTTCCCCCAAACACTGATGACTCCGTAACCACCGTAGCAGGTGGTTATTTTGGTACATACGTAGATACAGAAGGCGTAGCAAAAAATGAGTATGAACTCATTAAACGTTATCGTGATATGTCGTTGCACCCAGAGTGTGATTCGGCAATTGATGAAATTGTAAATGAGTTTGTTGTCAACGATGCTAATGATTCTCCAGTAGAAGTTAATTTAGAAAACCTGGAAATCAGTGATTCTTTAAAGCAAAAAATAAGAAAAGAATTTAATCACGTCAAAAAACTTTTAGATTTTGACAAAAATTGTCATCACATTATCCGCAACTGGTACGTTGATGGAAGAACATATTATCACAAAGTTGTAGATCTTGACAATCCAAAGAAAGGTATTCTTGAGCTTCGCTACATTGATCCGCTCAAGTTAAGAAAAGTAAGGCAGCAATTAAAAGAACAAAAAGCAGATCCTAAAATTAGAGGAACTGCTCTTGAATATGATTGGGGTCAATATATTGAATATTATATTTACAATCCCAAAGGATTCTCAATTAACTTACCCACAAATACAGTAACAGATTTTTCACTTTCTCAAGGTGTAAAAATTGCTGCGGATTCTATTGCCGCATCAACTTGTGGAGTAACAGATCTCAACAAAAAGATGACGTTGAGTTTCTTACACAAAGCAATCAAAGCACTTAACCAGTTAAGAATGATTGAGGATTCGCTGGTTATCTATAGATTATCTCGTGCTCCAGAAAGAAGAATTTTTTACATCGACGTAGGCAATCTTCCTAAAGTTAAAGCAGAGCAATATCTTCGTGAAGTTATGGCTCGTTATAGAAATAAACTTGTTTACGATGCTTCAACAGGAGAAATTCGTGATGATAAAAAGCATATGTCAATGCTTGAAGATTTCTGGTTACCTCGCCGTGAAGGCGGTAGAGGAACTGAGATCACTACACTCCCAGGCGGTCAAAACCTTGGTGAACTCAAGGATGTTGAATATTTCAGAAAGAAACTTTACAACTCACTCAACTTACCACCTTCCCGTCTTACGGATGACAACAAAGGGTTTAATCTTGGTAAGACCACAGAGGTTCTCAGGGATGAACTCAAGTTTACTAAGTTCATCGGTCGTCTCCGCAAAAGATTTAGCGAACTATTCCACGACATTCTCAAGACCCAACTTATTCTAAAAGGAGTAATTGCTCCCGAAGATTGGGATGATATGGAGGAGCATATTCAATATGACTATCTCTTCGACAATCATTTTAATGAATTAAAAAATGTTGAATTGATGAAAGAAAGGATTAATTTAGTAACTCAAATGGATCCTTTTGTCGGTAAATATTTCTCAACTGAATATCTAAGAAAAACTATTCTATTACAAACCGAACAAGAGTATAAGGATATTGATAAACAAATTAAAAAAGATATCAAATCTGGTCTTGCATTAAATCCTGTAGATGTGAATAATTTAGATCTGATGTCACAACAAAATTCTGCTATGCAACCTGAATTGCAGCAAATGCAATCGGATGATTCATTTGATAAACAGCAGCAATCTGCTGATGCTGATATGAAGAGAAACCAGGAAGTAGCAAAATCTCAATCGAAGCAATCAAATTCTAATAAATAAAAGATATATATTTATAATATTTTAATATGGAAACACCAGTAAACCCAGAAGTATTGGATATCGTAAACTTAGTTGCAGATAAAAAACGAGCGGAAGCATTAGATAAAGTCACGGATTATTTGTATACAAAAGCATCTGAAGTAATCGATACTTACAAAAAAACTGTTGCTTCAACTTACTTTGATGAACCAGTAGGAGACACAGAAGAACAATGAAACTAATCACAGAAAATATCGAAGAAGTTCAAGTTCTCGTAGAAGAAAAGAACGGTAAAAAAAATCTCTACATCGAAGGAGTGTTTCTGCAATCAGAAACAAAAAATCGTAATGGGAGGATTTATCCTTTCGATATTTTAAATCGTGAAGTTGAAAGATATTCGGAAGAATATGTTAGATCAGGTCGTGCTTTAGGAGAGCTTGGTCACCCAGATGGACCATCAGTAAATCTGGATAGAGTATCACATAAAATTACAGAACTTCGTGCCGAAGGAACTAACTTTTATGGTAAAGCACGTATTTTAGATACTCCAATGGGTAAGATTGCTAAATCACTTCTTGATGAAGGAGTGAAGCTTGGTGTTTCTTCCAGAGGTATGGGTTCTTTAGAAGAACGCAATGGAGTGAAATATGTTCGTGATGACTTCATGCTTGCAACCGCTGCAGATATTGTAGCAGATCCTTCTGCACCTGATGCATTTGTTCAGGGAATTATGGAAGGTAAAGAATGGGTTTGGGATAATGGTATTTTAAAAGAGTACCAAGTTTCTGAATTTAAAAAATATATTTCAGAGTCAACCCGCAGAAATTTAGAAGAAAGAAAATTAAAAGCTTTTAATAACTTCCTTTCAAATCTATAATTTCATAAATAATCTTAGAATATTCATATTAGGAAAATTACGAGGAAAACTCAAATGTCAGATAAGTTAAACGAAAAGTTTGAGGAGCTTGTAACTGAAGCTGGAATTATTGTTGAAGCGGGGGATTCTATGCCAACCGTGACAGCAGCAGTTATTCCAGGTGGTCAAGGTTCCGCTCCTGGTCAAGTTAGCGATGCTCAAACCAGAGGCGGTGCTAAAGATCCTCAGCCAACAGTAACCACAAAAGCAGTTGCTCCTTATCACCAAACACAAGGTACGGATCTTGGCGGTCCCGAACCAGATGGAGACGATGAAGGGGAAGAGAACCCTGGTGCTAAAGCATCTGCTCCCGTATCCGCTGGTATTTCTGATCAGCAAACCGCTCATAAAAATGATGCTGGTGAAATGGGCAAAACTCCATCAATCGGAACTCAAGTAGCATACGGCACCTCAACTGGACCAAGTGTAACTTATCCCATCAAACCTTCGTTTGAAGAACTTGACTTATCTGGTGATGTAGCAGCTCTTACCGAAGGCGAAGATCTTTCGGAAGAGTTTAGAGATAAAGCAAAAACAATTTTTGAAGCTGCTGTTAGATCAAAGCTTGTAGAAGAAGCAGAAAAACTTCAAGAACAATTTGAAACCCGTGTTGCTGAGCAAGTAGAATCTGTAAAAGCAGAACTTGCTGAGGAAGTAATGGGTACTATTAATTATGCTATCAATCAGTGGCTTGAAGAAAATCAAGTACCTATTGATCGTGGAGTACGCAACGAAATCACTGAAGATTTCATTGCAGGTCTTAAGAACCTATTCCAAGAACACTATATTAGTATTCCTGACGACAAAATTGATGTTGTCGAGGGCATGGCAGACGAGCTTCGTGAGATGGAACAACGCCTCAATGAACAAGTTGAGCGCAATATTGAATTAAATAATCGTCTTGCTGAGTCAACCAGAGTAGTAATTCTGAATCAACTTTCAGAAGGACTTGCTGATACTCAGAAGGAAAAACTTGCTTCTTTATCCGAAGGGGTTAATTTTGAATCAGTAGATAAATTTGCTGAAGCAGTAAAAACTCTACGCGAATCATACTTCCCACAATCAGTTTCTAAAACAGAAGTAAGTGACGAATCTCCAGTAGAAAGCGAAGCAGTAACCCCAGCAATGGCGGCTTACCTAAACGCTATTTCTCGCTGGAAGTGAGAATATATAAATAATTACAAATCCTAACTTTTCAACAAACACAAGGAGTTACAAATGTTTAACGCATCCCAACTCCAGGAAAAGTGGTCACCTGTTCTAAATCACTCAGAAGCACCTGCAATCCAGGATCGCTACAAACAGGCTGTTACCGCTGTTCTCCTGGAAAACCAAGAAAGAGCAATGAGAGAAGAGCGCGGTATCCTCAATGAGGTTGCTGTTAACTCACTCGGCGCAGGCACCGTTTCACCTGCAGGTTCTGCTCTATCTTCAGCTAACACCGCTGGTCTCGCTGGTTTCGATCCTATCCTAATCAGCCTTGTTCGTCGTGCAATGCCTAACCTCATGGCATATGACGTTTGCGGCGTTCAACCAATGAGCGGTCCTAATGGACTTATCTTCGCAATGCGTTCACGCTACGAGAACCAAGGCGGCGAAGAGGCACTCTTCAACGAGCCAGACACTGGTTTCTCTTCATCGTATGACGCAACCGCTGGCGCTTACACTCCTCGCACTGGCGCAGGTGTTGGTGGCGATTCAGAAGGCAATAACCCTGCTCTTCTAAATGATTCTCCTGCTGGTACTTACGAGGTAGCTCGTGGTATGTCCCGTGAGGATCTTGAGAAGATGGGCGAGTCAGGTCGTCTTTTCCGCGAGATGTCATTCAGCATTGAGAAGACCTCTGTTACTGCAAAGTCCAGAGCACTCAAGGCAGAGTACACCTTAGAACTCGCACAAGACCTCAAGGCAATCCATGGTCTTGATGCTGAGCAAGAGCTTGCTAACATTCTTTCAAGCGAAGTTCTTGCTGAAATCAACCGTGAAGTTGTTCGTACCGTTTATCGCGTTGCTAAGCCTGGTGCTCAGAACAACGTTGCTAACGCTGGCATCTTCGACCTCGACGTTGATTCAAATGGTCGTTGGTCAGTTGAGAAGTTCAAGGGTCTTCTATTCCAAATCGAGCGTGACGCTAACGCGATTGCTCAAGACACTCGTAGAGGAAAGGGCAACTTTGTCATCTGCTCTGCTGACGTTGCTTCAGCACTTGCAATGGCAGGCGTTCTCGACTACAGCAGCGGTCTAACTGGCGCTGGTGGTCCTTCCATCGGTCAGGTTGATGACACTGGCAACCTTGCAGTTGGCACCATCAACGGTCGTATCAAGGTCTTCGTTGATCCTTATTCGGCAAACGTTTCGAACAAGCATTACTACCTACTTGGTTATAAGGGTACTTCACCTTATGATGCTGGTCTCTTCTATTGCCCATACGTACCTCTCCAGATGCTACGTTCGATCGATCCTAACACCTTCCAGCCAAAGATTGGCTTCAAGACCCGTTATGGTATGGTCAGCAACCCATTCGTAACCACCAACGGTGCTTACAATGGTACTCCAGATGGCGAGACCCTCACCGCTGGAACCAACATGTACTACAGAAGAACTCAGGTTATCAACTTGATGTGATCTTCTTCACAAAGTTTACAGAGACCCGAAAGGGTCTCTTTTTTTATGCAAATAAATAGTAGTAGCTTGGGAAGTTGACATGCCTGCCAAATGGTTTAAGGAGCAACCTACAAACAGGAATTATCTTGCTCCTGTAGGATTCCAATTAAAATTAGATTTATTTGATGGGGTAGATTTCTTTTGTCAAAAAGCGAATCTACCTGGAATCAATATGCCAGTTACAGAAGTAGCAACGAGATTTCGTAGTTATGCTATCCCCCCTGGAGGTGGCGTTACCTATGACGATCTAACATTAACTTTTATTATTGACGAAGATTTAATTAATTACAAATCAATTCATGATTGGATCGAAGAATACGGAAATGCTAATGATACTCAGAAAGGAGAAACTCTTTTTTCTAACGGACAATTAAACATTCTAACTTCTAATTTTAATTTAAATCATATTATTGATTACGAAAGAATGTTCCCGATTTCATTATCTCCAATTGAATTTGATGCTGGAGTTACAGATATTGAATTTTTTACAGCACAGGCAACATTTAAATATTTCAAATACACAATTCGTGATAAAAATTTTAAAGTATGAAATTTGAACAATTGAAAAAAATCTTTGATAACATCAAAGAAGAATGGTCGAAAGATAGTCATGTAGATTTTCAATTTAAAAACAAACAATATTCCGAGGATCTTGCAAAGTTAGCATTAGAGATCCCTTTTCAACACAATAAATATTTAAACCATTACACAGATCTTAGTCAAATAAAAACATCACTTGAATTTGAAATCAGGAAACTGATAAGAGAGAAGAGAGAGTATTATGGCGGTGAAGCAGATCCTAAAGTATACGCAGAAAAACCGTTTGGTACAAGTATTAAGACAGCAGAAAAAATGAAAACTTATCTGGAATCAGATGAGGAAATTATTAATTTAGAAGCAAAAATTAAATACATTGACCAAATATTATTCTTTGTAGATCAAGTGATGAGGATGATTTCGAATAGAAGTTTTCAGATTAAGAATGCAATTGAATGGGAAAAATTCATTAATGGAAGTACATAATGTCTCGTATAGTAATTAGAAAAAAGAACGAAGTATATTATCAGATTCAATCTGAACCACATGTCCACCGAGAACTTTCTGATTACTTTTCTTTCGAATTACCAGAAGCAAAGTTTTTAAAAAGACAACCAAGATTTAAATATTGGGATGGAACAATCCATTTATATTCTCCTGGCACGGGAGAACTATATTGCGGTCTTTTAACTCATTTGAAAGAGTGGGCAAAAGAACGACAGTATAGTTTGGAATATAATAAAAATGATTGGTATGGAGATGTAGAAGAATCAAATGATCTTGTTTCTCCAGGTGGCGTTAAAGTTTTCATGGATAAAGTATGCAAGTACGAACCAAGAGATTATCAGTACGCTACTGTATATCAAGCTTTAAAAAACAATAGGGGATTATTTCTTTCTCCAACGGGATCTGGTAAGTCATTGATGATTTACTCTATTGTCCGTTATTATATTGCAACAAAAAAAACTATTCTAATTATTGTCCCAACAACGTCTCTTGTAGAACAACTATTAAAAGATTTTAAAGATTATGGTTGGGATGCAGACGAACACGTTCATACAATCTATTCTGGTAAGGATAAGAATACTGACAAACCTGTTATTATTTCCACATGGCAATCCATTTATAAATTCCCTAAAAGATATTTTGATGACATTGATTGTGTAATTGGAGACGAGGCACACTTGTTTAAATCTAAATCACTGACAGGCATTATGACAAAACTTCATAATGCTAAGTATCGTTTTGGATTTACAGGAACACTTGATGGTAGCAAGACACACAAGTGGGTTCTTGAAGGATTGTTTGGTGCTTGTGAAAAAGTTACTAAAACAGATGATCTAATTAAACAGGGTCATCTTTCCAATTTGAGAATTAAAGTTCTTCTTTGCAAGCATGAATACCAATACTTCAATGATTACCACGAAGAGATGGAATTCATTGTTGGATGCAAAAAGAGAAATACTTTAATTAAAAATTTAGTTAAAGATTTGCAAGGAAACACTTTGGTTCTTTTTAACTATGTGGAAAAACATGGAGAACCACTATTTGAATTAATAAATAATAATGTTGAAACGAAAAGAAAAGTATTTTTCGTTCATGGTTCCACAGATATTGAAGACAGAGAGCAAGTTAGAGTTATTACTGAACAAGAAGATAATGCTGTAATTATTGCCTCATACGGAACATTTAGTACTGGTATTAATATTAAAAGATTACATAATATTATTTTTGCTTCTCCATCTAAATCAAGAGTTAGAAATTTACAATCAATTGGTAGAGTTTTACGTAAAGGTGAAGGCAAAGATATTGCAACTCTTTATGATATAGCTGATGATATTTCAGGTAAAAAAGAAAATTATACTCTCAAACATCTATATGAAAGATTATCCATTTATCAAGAAGAGAATTTTAAATACGAAATAATTAAAGTAGATTTAAGATAATTATGGAAGAAGAATTTTATGCAACATTAAAACTAACATCGGGTGAAGAGTTATTATCTAAGGTATGCTATATGCCAGAAGATAATAAATTAATATTAGATCGTCCGATGTTAGTGGAAAAAATTACACAAAAAAAGATCGGAAGGATGGTCGAAGGATTTATTCTGAAAGAATGGATAGCTTCTACTTATGATACTATGTTTGTAATTAACATGGATCAAATCATCACAGTTACTGAAATGGATAAAAAAATAGAGGTCTTTTATTTAAAGAACCTCGATGAAGATATGGATGATGATGATATGTCTATTGATGTTAAACCTAAATCATTCAGCAGACAGATGGGATACTTAGGATCTGTTAATGATACTAAGAAGTACTTAGAAGATGTATTTAATAAAAGCTAATTAATAAAAGCTATTATTAATCTTGAACCCTGACAGAGTTATTATACTGGGTTTCTGAGGTTGTGTCAAGCCATGCTTCCAAACGTTACAGTATCTTGACAAAACCATCACGATGCGGTATACTTACCTTATAATAAATTGGGTTAGTTATGATTTATGGCAAAAAAGAACACAGAATATTACGTCAATAATAAAGATTTTTTAGAGGCAATTACTGTCTATAAAAATAAAGTAGCGAAAGCTAAACTGGAAGGTAAACCTAAACCAAGAGTTCCCAATTATATTGGCGACTGTTTTCTTAAGATTGCCACTCATCTATCATACAAACCAAACTTTGTCAACTACATGTTCAGAGAGGACATGATTTGTGATGGCATTGAAAATTGTTTGCAATACATTGATAACTTTGATCCAGAAAAATCATCTAACCCATTTGCGTATTTTACTCAAATTATTTACTATGCTTTTCTAAGAAGAATTCAAAAAGAAAAGAAACAGTTAGAAATTAAAACTAAGATCCTTGAGAGATCTGGGTTTGATCATGTTATGCACACAGACAGTTATGACGGTGATATGTCTGGAATGAATGCAAGTTATTCTGATATGTCTGGTATTAAGGAAAACATTGAAACCCGTATGAACCGATGACTATTGCTTTAATTACTGATCAACATTTAGATGGACGGAAAGGAAGCATTATCTTTTGGGAATATTTTAAAAAGTTTTATGATGAAATATTCTTTCCTACCTTAGAAAAAAATGGGATCAAAGAAATTATCGACCTTGGAGATACCTTCGATAATCGTAAAAGCATTGATTATAATGTTTGGAGTCGCGTTCGTAGGTATTACTTTGATCGTCTCCGTGATGCTGGCATTCATATTCATATGATTCTGGGCAATCATTGTGTGTATTATAAAAATACAAATGAAGTAAATTCTCCAGATCTGTTGTTGGATACTTATGACAACATTACCATATATTCAAAACCACAGACAGCAACAATAGAAGGTGAACAAATCCTAATGCTTCCCTGGATCAACCAGGAAAACTATGAAGAAACAATTGATCACATCAATAATACCAAAGCTAAAATTGCTATGGGTCATTTGGAACTCAATGGTTTTGAAGTTAGTCCAGGATTAGTTCATGAACATGGTATGGATCCAGATATCTTCTTTAAATTTAAGCAAGTATTCTCTGGACATTTTCACCACAAATCTTCCCGAGGTAATACTACTTATCTTGGTAATCCATATCAGATGTTTTGGAATGATTATAAAGATCCAAGAGGATTTCATTTATATGAACCAAAATCTAATAAATTAAAATTTATTAAAAATACGTTTGAGATTTTTAAGAAAATATATTATAACGATCTTCAAAAAGATTTTTCAATAGATCCTTCTGAGTACGCAAATACTTTTGTTAAAGTTATTGTGGAAGAGAAAAGCGATTATTATAAATTTGAAAAAATGATTGAATCGTTATACGATGTAGGAATTCATGATTTAAAAATAGTTGAAAATACTATTGTTAAGCAAGATGATGTTGATGTCAATATAGAAGTCAAAGATACTTTGACTTTACTTAATGAATATATTGATGAGATAGATTTAACTGTCAATAAAAATTCATTAAAATTATTAATGAAGACCCTATATATTGAAAGTTGTGAATCTCTATGATGTTCATAATCACTCTCAAAGATAAACCAGATGGGGTTTTTTCTATCATTGATAAAATGTCTGGAGAGCAAATTATTCCTATTTTTGAAAACGAAGATGATGCCGACAGGTATCATGGACTTCTTGAGATACATGATACCTATCCAGATATGCAAGTTTACGAAATAGAGAAAGACATTATTGTTTCTGCATGTTTCGAAAGGGATCAAAGGTATGCTATAATTACCGAAGATGATTTTATTATTCCACCAAAAGAATTAGCATGATTACATTTAAAAAAATACGATGGAAAAATTTTCTCTCTACTGGAAATGTATTTACAGAGATTAATCTAACGGAAAATAAAACTAATTTAATCATCGGTCAGAATGGCGCAGGTAAGAGTACGATTTTGGATGCTCTTACCTTTTCGTTGTTTGGAAAACCATTCAGAAAAATTAATAAGCCAATGCTTGTTAATAGTATTAATGATAAAGATTGCTTAACTGAAATCGAGTTTTGTATTGGCAAAAATTTATTTTTAATCCGTCGTGGAATTAAACCGTCTATTTTTGAAGTGTATCAGAACGGGGCTTTAATTGATCAATCTTCTACCACAGCAGATTATCAAAACTATCTTGAGAAAAATATTCTTAAGATGAATTATAAATCATTCACGCAAATTGTAGTTCTTGGATCTTCTACATTTGTTCCTTTCATGAGATTGCCTTTAGCAGCTCGTAGAGAAATTATTGAAGATATTCTTGACATTCAAATTTTTTCTGTGATGAATGGCAATTTAAAAGAGAAATTAAAATTTTCTAATGATGATATTAAAGATCGTGATTATCTGATTGACATCACAGAAGAAAAAGTTTTGATGCAGAAGAACTTTATTGCTAACTTAGATCTTCAAAATCAAAACGATATCCAAGAAAAAAATAATAAAATTATTCATTTCACTAATCTTGAAAAAGATGTTTCTGATAAACTTCAGCAACTTAACGAGGAGAGAAGTTCTGTTACTATCGAAATGGATCAATTTTGCAATGCTTCTGAAAAATTAAAAAAATTAGGAAACCTTCGTGGTAAGATCCAACAAAAGTTCTCATCACATAAAAAAGAACATCAGTTCTTTACTGAGAATACCACTTGCCCTACATGTACTCAGCACATCAGTGAAGACCTTCGGGATACTAAAGTTTCTGAGATCATGAATTCTATTAAAGAACTCAAGCAGGGTATGGAAGAAATGGAGATGACTATCAAACTTGAGGAAGAAAGAGAATCTAAATTTACCGAACTCAGTCGGAAGTGTGCAAGCATCTTCAACGAGATTCAAATCCAACAGTTTCAAATTAGTTCTTATCAATCACAAATTAGAGATCTACAAAAAGAAATTTCTCAATTGCAAAACAATAACTCCAATCGCAATGAGGAAGATTCTAAACTACATGAATTAGAAAAATCTTTGCGTGAAGCTAAAGATCAAATGATTGCTATGAAAGAAGAACGTGATTGTCTTCTTGCTGCTGGGCAACTTCTTAAAGATAATGGTATTAAAACCAGAATCATTAAAAAATATTTGCCTCCTATGAATAAACTCATTAATGAGTATCTTCAAAACATGGATTTTTATGTTAATTTTACTTTAGATGAAAACTTTGAAGAAACTATTAAATCCAGATACAGAGATATCTTCAGTTATGAATCTTTCAGTGAAGGAGAAAAAGCTCGTATTGATATCGCTCTTCTGCTTACTTGGCGTTCTGTTGCTAAGCTCAAGAATAGCGTGGATACTAATCTCTTAATTCTTGATGAAATTTTTGATGGATCTCTTGATCAAAATGGCACAGGAGAACTTGGGTGGATATTAAAAAACTTTGATGACAATACAAACATATTTGTTATTTCTCACAAAGAAAATATGTCCGATAAGTTTGATCGAACTATCAAATTTGAAAAAGTTAAAAACTTCAGTGTCCCACGGGAGACAGTTTCTGAAGTGGACTAAGGGGGGGCACTGCCCCCTTTTTTATGGTCTATACTGACTTCAGTTGAAACCAAACCAATGCCTATCAACAACGAAGTCAAAGGTAACCTTGCCAAGCTGCTTGCCACCGAGAACCTTGTGATTGAGCACAAGAAGGTCTCCACGGCGTCGTTTGACGTAGTTAACCGTGTCTTGGTACTTCCTGTCTGGGATCGTGCTTCAAGCACCGTATACGACCTTCTGGTGGGTCATGAGGTGGGTCACGCACTCTACACCCCAGCAGAAGATTGGCGGCAGTGTCTGACTCAACCTATTCCTCCTGATTACGTCAACGTGATTGAGGATGCTCGTATCGAAAAACTGATGAAGCGTAAGTATCCTGGTCTTGGACGAAGTTTCTATCGTGGATATCAGGAACTGAATGATTCTGATTTCTTTTCTATTGCTGATGAAGATCTCAGTGAAATGTCTCTTATTGACAGGATCAATCTGCATTTCAAAGTTGGTAGTTTTGCTTTGATTCCATTTGCTGATGATGAGGAGCAGTTTATTGGAATGACTGAGCAGGCAGAAACTTTTTCTGAAGTTCTTGAAATTTGTGAAAAGATTGTCAGCTTTCTTAAAACAAAATATAAGGAAGAAAATGCTGAAGTTTCTGTGAACCGCGAAGAGAAACTTGAAGGTCGTGGTAGTCAATCTATGACGACAGAATCTCAAGATGGTGAAGAGCAATCTTCCGATCAACCTCAGGAAAACAACGAAGGTACTGAAGAAAATCAGCAACCAGCAGAAATGAATACTAACAAAGGTGGTGGACCTGATGAAGAAGTTTCTAAAACACAGCGTTCATTTGATTCTGAACTTGAGGGTCTTACTGATGTGAATAATCATGTGCATGATACTGATTACGTAGAACTTCCTGAGTTTGATATCAATAAAATTATCGTTGATAATACTGTTCTGCGTAATTATATTGTCAAAGAATTTGCGAATCAGCAGAAAGATAAGAAAAAATATTGGGGTAATATTTTTGAAACATGTGATGCTGCCTATCACATCTATAAAAAAGAATCTGCTAAAGAAGTAAACTATCTTGTGAAGGAGTTTGAGTGTAAGAAATCTGCTGATGCTTATGCTCGTTCTTCCACTGCTCGTACTGGAGTTCTTGATACCAAGATGCTTCATACCTACAAATATAATGAAGATCTATTCAAGAAAGTTTCTATCATTCCCGATGGTAAGAATCATGGTCTGATCTTTATTCTTGATTGGTCTGGATCTATGAACGATTATCTTCTTGATACTGTGAAACAACTACTCAACCTTGTTTGGTTTTGTCGTAAGGTACAGATTCCTTTTGAGGTTTATGGGTTCACATATGAATGGCATGATCGGTATATCGATGAAAATGCTCTTTATGAAAAAGAACTTTGTGTAAAAAAGGATCGTCATATTCTGATTCACAATCGTTTCTCTTTGCTGAATATGTTGACTTCAAAAACTAATAGCAAAGATTTTGAAACTGATTGTATTAATCTATGGCGTCTTGCTAATCGTATGAATCGCTGGTCATCTGGAGATTTTTCTACTCCTGCTGGTCTCGATTTGAGCGGCACTCCTTTGAATGAAAGCATCATTGCTCTTCATAAAATTATTCCTATGTTCAAAAACAGGGAGCATCTTCAGAAAGTTAATGTTGTTATTCTCACTGATGGCGAAGGCAATGGTCTTCAGTATAGTGTTGATGTGAAACGTAAGTACAATCAAGATGTTGATTATCTTGGTCGCAATACTATCAACGATTTCAATGCTCTTCGTGATCGTAAGACAGGACACGTTTATCGTAATTTTGATAACGGTCATCTAAATGGATTGACAACTATTCTTCTTGAGAATCTCAAGCACAACTTTCCTTTTGTTAATTTGATCGGATTCAGAATTCTTACTGGTTCAGAATTCAGCTATTTGTTCAAAGGTTTTAATGACATTTACCGTTATGGTGATGACCCTAAAGTTGCCGCTGCTCTTAAAGTGTGGCGTAAAGAACATTCGTATGAATTCAATGGAATTGGATATGATGCCCTCTACACTTTGGCGGCATCTAAACTGAATCAAGACACTTCGTTTGAAGTTAAAGAAGATGCCACCGACGCTCAGATCGGTAGGGCATTCCGTGATATGATGAAGACCAAGCGAACCAGTAAGAAAATCCTTTCTTCGTTCGCTACCATGGTCAGTTGAGCAACTGTCCACTGGGCACTTCCCTGGTGCCCTTCTTGCCCTATAATTATTTTGTTCCAACCAAAGGAGTTTCGTTATGCCCCGCATGTCCAACATCAACATGAATGATCTGATTTCTTTTCTGGCAAATAACTACGGTAATGATTTTGGTAGTAGTGCTGTGATTGCCGCTTCTGATCATTTTGAAGTTTCTTATCCTACTCTCACCAAACGTCTCGAACAGTACAAAGTTGGTCATGGTCGTTGGTCACTGACTGCTGATCAACTTGAGAAAACTTACAATGCACCTGCTGCAGAACCTGTAGTTCAAACTGTGGAAAAAGTAAACCTCATTCCAGAAAAAGATGATAACTTCGTCAGCTTTGGTAATTTCAGTGATGTTAAGAAGATTATTTCTTCTGGGATTTTCTATCCTGTTTTCGTCACTGGTATGTCTGGTAACGGCAAAACTTTCAGTGTAGAGCAAGCATGTGCTCAACTGAAGCGTGAACTGATTCGGGTCAACATCACTATCGAAACTGATGAAGATGATCTGATCGGTGGTTTCCGACTTGCTGATGGCAACACTGTTTGGCACAATGGTCCTGTGATTGAAGCACTTGAGCGTGGTGCTGTACTGTTGCTTGATGAAATCGATCTTGCTTCTAATAAGATCATGTGCCTCCAATCTATCCTTGAAGGCAAGGGAGTGTTCCTCAAGAAAACTGGTCGTTATGTGAAACCTGCTGCTGGGTTTACGATCATCGCTACTGCTAACACCAAAGGCAAAGGTTCTGATGATGGTCGCTTCATTGGCACTAACGTTCTGAACGAAGCATTCCTTGAGCGATTTGCTCTTACCTTTGAGCAGGATTATCCTACTGCCAAGATTGAGCAAAAGATTCTTGAAAAACTTTCTGCTAAGCTGGGTTGTCTTGATGAAGAGTTCTGTGAGAAACTTGCTTCGTGGGCAGATGTGATTCGTAAAACTTTTAAGGATGGTGGTATCGATGAAGTCATTTCTACTCGCCGTCTGACTCACATCGTTCGTGCTTATAGCATTTTTGGTAAGCGTATGAAAGCGATTCAAGTTTGTGTAAATCGTTTCGATGATGAGACCAAGGAATCGTTCCTTTCTCTTTACGACAAGATTGATGAAAAAGCACAGGAGGGTATGATTGAAAATGAACAAGCACCGTTCTGAGTTTCACGGTTACGTTGGCAACATTGCCATCCTTCGGGATGGCAGTTCAGTTAAAATTCTTGGTGGTCACGGTTTGAAATTGTTCGTAAAAACACTTGACGGAACCATCAAAGAATGCTATCATGATGATCTACAGTATGTAATGGAGGAATGATTATGCAGTGGAAATACAACGAGGACAAGATCCTCAAAGATATTGAAGAATATATCATCAGCACATATCACGGTCACTACTGTGGTGACGAGGATGGTTACAGCGACATTCAAACTATTGACTTGATGGCAGCGAAGAAACTTGCCGCTGGGTTTTGTCAAGCAAACATCCTCAAGTATGGCAGTCGATATGGCGACAAGGATGGACTTAACAAACGAGATCTTCTCAAAGTTATTCATTACGCCATGCTGTTGCTTCACTTTGACAACCACTATACTCGCACTCAAAACGGTCTGCAGGAGTTTAAATGAGTAACGTAACTATTTCGCAGCAAACCATGATGGTCTTGAAAAACTTTGCGACCATCAACAGTTCTATTTTGATTCGAGAAGGCAATCAACTCAAAACAATCAGTGTTGGTGAGAATGCGGTTGCTCAATATACTTGTGAAGAGACATTTCCACAGACATTTGGTATCTACGATCTAAATCAATTCCTTTCTGGTCTCTCTCTTTTTGATAGTGCTGTTCTTGAATTTCAAAATCAGGAATACGTAACTATCAAAGGACATGCAGGAAAAAGCGCAAGGTATTATTTTTCCAATCCAGAAATTACTCTAAAAGCAGCACCAGAAAAAAATATTAATTTTCCTGGTGCTGATATGGAATTTGTTCTGACTGAAAAAAATATTACAGCACTACAAAAAGCTTCAAATATTTACGATATCCCAGATTTAAAATTCCATTCTATTGGTGGTAGCGTAGTTATGAGTTTGGTTGACAAAGAAAACCAAACCAGTAATGTATTCTCCATCGAGATTCCAGGAGATAATACTGGAGAATACGAACTCTTTATGAAGATGGAAAACATTCGATTGCTTCCTGGAGATTATGATGTTAAACTTTCCAGTAAGTTAATTACCGAATGGAAACATCGGCAACTTGATCTTACATACTATATTGCTCTTGAACCTTGATGAATAAGAAATTTTTGTGGGTGGAAGAGTATCGTCCTCATACCATTGCGGATTGTATTCTTCCAGTGAATATTAAAAACTCTTTTAAAGGATTTATTGAACAGAAAGAGATCCCTAATCTTCTCCTTTGTGGTTCTGCTGGCGTGGGAAAGACCACAGTTGCCAAGGCTGTGTGTGATGAGATCGGAGCGTCTTACATCGTCATTAACGGTTCGGACGAAGGGCGCTTCCTGGATACGGTCAGAAACAAGGTCAGGCAATTCGCCACAACTGTCTCATTGACCTCTGGAGCCGCCCACAAAGTCGTCATTATCGACGAGGCAGACAACACCTCAACTGATGTTCAACTGGCGCTTCGGGCAGCAGTTGAAGAGTTTCATAATAATTGTAGGTTTGTTTTTACTTGCAACTTTCCAAACAAAATCATTGACCCTCTTCATTCTCGTTGCACTGTCATTGATTTTAAAATTAAATCTGACCAAGCAGAAAAACTACAGGCAAAGTTTTTTGTCCGCTTGAAAGGCATACTTGATGAACAATCTATAAAGTATGAAGATAAGATCCTTTTTAAAATTGTCAAACGGTTTTATCCAGATTGGCGACGACTGCTAAATGAATGTCAGCGATTTGCATCAACAGGAGAAATTTCTTCTGCTGCACTTATTGATGTTGCTGACATTACTATTGATGATCTCTTGAAATCTCTAAAGAATCGAGAGTTTACTAATGTAAAGAAATGGGTTGTGGAAAACATTGATAACGATCCCAATCTTGTACTGAGAAGAATTTATGATGTTCTTTATGATAATATTAAATCAGCTTCTATTCCAGAAGCAGTTTTGATTATTGCAAAGTACCAGTATCAAATTTCTTTTGTTGCTGATCAAGAGATTAATCTTCTTGCTTGTCTTACCGAAATCATGATGAGTTGTGAATTCAAATGAATGTAAAAACAACACCTGAAAATGTAGAGGAAGCAAACTGGGGTTTGTTTCGTTCTACAATGAATCTTCCTGCTGCCGCTGCTCATTGTGGTATGACACAGAAGGAAATGAAAATGACCTTTCGTGAATTTTTGAAATATCACCCTATTGATTATGAATGAAATTATTGAACAGATCAAAAAAACAATGGATCATGATTTTTTCTGGTCTTATTTGTGTTTTTTTGATGGCAAAAAACAACGTGAGGATTATTCTGACTTTGGCGTTGCATTAGAATATGCAATTGATTATTCTACTAATGGTTTGGTTGAAAGAGTTGTTGGCAATAATGGATGGGATTTTTATTTGAATGTAGATGTAAAACATAAAATACCTTTTGCTATTGGAGAAAGTAAAAACACTACATGCAATAGTGTAATTATTAAAAATTTTATGGGTGACGCATCAGATCAAAATAGTATTAACTATCCGCAAATTTATTTTGTCTGTCAAACAAAACAAAAAACAAAAACAAAACCTGCTTCAAAAATTTTGTATGCTATCGATGGCAAAGAAGTCAAGCGAGCTTTAGAAAAGGAAGTTGATAATAAAATTAAAAAGTATATTAGTGAAGGTAAAGATCCAAAAGATCTTAAATTTAGTACGATGTCTATTAACTTATCTGATTGTAAAAAAAGTATTATCAGTGTAGGTGATACTAATTTAAAACTAAAATCAGAATATAAAAATGCATATCAAATGAAGCAAGAACTAATTTTTAAAGGTATTGCTGATTACTGTAAAAAAGCTGTTGTTATTTAATTATGAAATCTTTGAAAACCCCTCTTCGTTATCCTGGCGGAAAGTCAAGAGCAGTTGTGAAACTGTTTCAATATCTTCCTGACATGAATAACATTACTGAATTTAGAGAACCATTTTTGGGTGGTGGATCAATGTCCATTGCTATCTCTAAGCAATATCCAAACATGAAAGTTTGGGTTAATGATCTTTATGAACCTCTTGTAAATTTCTGGCAGCACATTCAGCATTCGGGACAGAAACTTTCCGATGAACTACTTTCACTGAAGGCAAAATTTAATGATGAAACAAAGGCTTCCTATCTTTTTTCCGATTCTAAAGAATGCTTGGCGCACCAAAAGTCCAGTAAGTTTGATCGTGCTGTTGCTTTTTATATCATTAATAAGTGTTCTTTCAGTGGACTTACTGAATCATCCTCCTTCTCCAAGCAAGCATCAGTTAGTAATTTTAGTGTGAAGGGTATCGAAAATATTGTTGGTTATTCTGAGATTATTAGTAACTGGACTATCACAAATGGTTCTTATGAAAACCTACTGTCTGACCAACCAGATGTTTTTGTTTACTTAGATCCTCCATACGAGATCAAAGATAATTTGTATGGTAAAAAAGGTGACATGCACCGAACATTTAATCACGACAAATTTGCTACAACTTGTGATTTGTATTCTTGCCCTATCATGGTGAGTTACAATTCAAGCAATCTCATCAAGCAAAGATTTGATGGATGGCAGTCCGCTGAGTTTGCCCACACCTACACGATGCGGTCGGTGGGCAGTTACACAACTGACCAGGCATCCCGCCACGAGTTGGTTCTGACCAACTATACTGTAAACAGTTCTGAGGAAACCCCATGAAGTGCCGTGTCCAACTTTACGTTGCTGGTAAAGTTTTTAATGAAGAAGTCTATGCTAAGGATTACCAGGAAGCAAAAGAGGTTGCTCTTGCTCGCAATCCTAATGCAAAAGTAGTTGGTGTTACAGCTATCTGAATGAAATACGAATTAAAAGATTATTTGAATAGTATTAATCAATCCAAAAAAAATATTTTGGATGATGACAATCAAGCAGTAAAAGAATATCCGCCATTCATTATCAATAAATGTTTATCTGGATTTATTGATAGTGTTTTGTTTGCAAATGAAATGAATAAAAATAGTCATCTTTCGAAAAAGATGCAATATGATTTTTTTATAAATAGTTTGAAACCAAGGAAGAGATTCACTCCCTGGGTTAAAAAACAATCTCTTGAGAACCTTGAATTGGTCAAGCAATATTATGGTTATAATCATAATAAAGCAATTGCCGCTTTGAGAATACTCACGAATACTCAACTTGAAGAGATCAAAAAACTATTAGATAAAGGCGGAAAAAGATGACTACTGAAATTGAAATTCAATGGCAACCTTCTGACATGGTGGAAGTTAGTTTGTCTGAACCTGATGACTTCCTTAAGGTTCGTGAGACTCTAACTCGCATTGGTGTTGCTTCTCGCAAAGAGAAAAAGCTATATCAATCTTGCCATATTCTTCACAAGCAAGGTAAATATTATATCGTTCATTTCAAGGAGCTGTTTGCCCTTGATGGAAAGAAAACCAATCTTTCATTGAATGATGTACAACGTAGAAACAGAATCATCCAACTTCTCAGTGACTGGGGATTGATTGCTGTTGTTACTGCAACACAAATCGAAGACGTTGCTCCTCTAAATCAAATCAAAGTTCTTTCCTTCAAAGAAAAGGATGAATGGACTCTTGAAAGCAAGTACAACATCGGCAGAAAGAAAACCGAGGCATGAGAACATTAACCATGATGGTGTTAACTCCTGATAAACAAATTAAGTGGTTAACAATACCATGGGGAAAAGCTCATCTTGATTGGTATAGAAAACAAGGATATACTATCCTGATGACCGTATAAAATTGTGGGGTTTTTAACACCCCACTTTTTTTATGATCTGTTATAATTAATAATGGATGCCTATTCAGGATCCTAATTTAAACTCGCTTATTCAAGGAGAACACCATGACTAAATATACTTGGGATATCTATTCCCCATTTTCAGTAGGTCTGGACGAAGTTTTTAATCGTCTGGAGGCAATGTCTGGACATAACACCAGTTATCCACCCTACAATTTAATCAAGCACGATGGCAGCAATTACGAAATTGAAATCGCTTTGGCAGGATTTAAGGCAGAGGAGATCGAAGTATCTACTGAACAGAACATTCTCCGAGTTGCCTCCACAGTTGAAAAACGAGATCCTGAACGAGAGTACATTCATAAAGGATTGTCGAAGCGTTCCTTCAACCATTCCTGGCAGCTTGCCGATGATGTCAGAATATCCTCTGTAGATTTTGCTGATGGACTTTTGACGATCTCTTTGGAAAAAATTATTCCAGATCATCAAAAGAAAACAGTTTATAAAATTGGAGATCTTGAAGTACCTGTACCACAGTTTTTAACAGAGGATCGAGATTCAAATTTTCCTGAAGAAAATACAATCAATAAATAGTAAAGAATATCGTCGGCGCTGGGGTCTGGTTGGCAAAATCCAACCTTGACCCCCTTTTCTTTTTGTGGTATAATAGGGTGTTGTTACTCATTTTTTTATGGCTCAAGCAATTGTTGTTCTTACCACGGGAGAACGTGTGATTACTAATTTAAGTGAAGTTCGGGAAAGCGAAGAAGAAGATGCTCGTCCCGTTTGTTTGTTGATGGAAAGACCTTATATTCTGTTTATGGAAAGAACAGAAAATGAAAATAAACCCAATCAAGAAATCCAAGTAAGGTTTGCTAAGTGGTGTCCATATTCTTCTGATACACAGTTCAAAGTTCCTTTCTCTTCTGTGATTTCTGTTGGAGAAGTTGATCCAGGATTAGCTGAAGCTTATTCCCGTACTATTAAACAAGCGATAGAATTTGAACAAACAGATAAAGTTCTTCGCATCGAACAAAATTCTCCTACTGAGGAATTAGATGATCAAACTGATGAAATTTGATGGTGAATGGATTATTTCGGAGATTGAAGAAATCCCCGACGCCCAGTTCGGAGACCCCGACTGTGTGCTAAAATATCCATACCAGATCGAGGGAAACTGCCTTGGCACTTGGCCAGTATATACAGAAGAGAGGGAAATAATTGTTCGATCTTCTGATGTCACTGTTATCAGTGAACCAAAAAAATTCCATTTGGCACAATATGCTGCTCTTGTTCATGATGAACGAGGGGAACTTGAAGATGAAATCCAACTAATTGAGGAATAAATTTAGGAATGAAATTTTACACCAGCGTTGAACAATCAGGAAATAACATCTTAGTTCGTGGGTACGAACATGGGAAAAGATTTCAAGATAAAATAAAATTTAATCCAACGCTGTTTCTTCCTTCCGCTCAAGCGTCTGAATGGAAAACATTGGATGGTAAAAATGTCAGATCGGTCAAACAAGGTAGCATCAAAGATGCTAAAAAATTTATTGAAGACCATAAAGACATTGAGGACTTTCAGATATATGGTCAAACCAGATTTTTGAATCAGTATATTCTGGAAGAGTATCCAGAAGATGAAATGAAATATGATGTCAGTAAAATTAGAATTTTTACTATTGACATCGAAACTGGTGCTGAGAATGGATTTCCTGATATCCAAACTGCTGATCAGGAAATCCTACTCATCAGTATTAAAGATAGCGAGATGGGCAGGATAACTGTTTTTGGATCTCGCCCGTATGATAATAAAGAAAAGAATGTTGATTACATGCAGTTTCAAACTGAAACTGGAATGCTGAATGCTTTCATAGATTGGTGGACCAGAAATTATCCAGATGTAATTACTGGATGGAATGTGCAACTATTTGACATGCCGTACATTCTTCGTAGGATAGAAAGAGTTATCGGGGAGAAAGAAGCTCGAATGATTTCTCCTTGGAATAATACTCTTTGTAGGGAAATCTATATTAAGGGTCGTAAGAATATTGCTTACGATATTATGGGTATTGCTACTTTGGATTACCTTGAACTGTATAAGAAGTTTACTTATACTAATCAAGAATCATATCGTCTTGATCACATTTGTTCTGTTGAATTGGGAGCAAATAAATTAGACCATAGTGAGTTCGATACCTTCAAGGAGTTCTACACAAAGGACTGGAAAAAGTTTGTTGAATATAATATTCATGACGTTCGCCTTGTTGATCAACTTGACGACAAGATGAAACTTCTTGAACTTGCTATTACCATGGCGTATGATGCTAAGGTAAACTTTGAGGATGTGTATTCTCAAGTTCGTATGTGGGACAACATCATTTATGTTTATCTTGCCAAGCAAAATATTATTATTCCACCAAAAAAGGAAAGTGTTAAAACTGAAAAATACGCTGGTGCTTATGTAAAAGAACCTATTCCTGGGATGTATGATTGGGTTGTGAGTTTTGACTTGAACTCTCTATATCCTCACTTGATCATGCAATATAATCTTTCTCCAGAAACTCTTCAATCACATAGGCATCCTAATGCTAATGTAGATCGTCTTCTCAATAAAGAGTTGGATCTTCGTGATCTATCTGGTCAAACGTTGTGTGCTAATGGAACTTTCTACGATACAACTTATCAAGGGTTTCTACCTAAACTGATGGATAAGATTTATCAAGAACGTACCATCTACAAAAAGAAGATGCTTGCTGCTAAACAGCAGTATGAAAATACACCAACAATAGAATTGAAGAAAGAGATTGCTCGCTGCAATAACATTCAGATGGCACGTAAGATTCAACTCAACTCTGCTTATGGTGCTATTGGTAACGAGCACTTCCGTTATTATAAACTTGAAATCGCTGAGGCAATCACTCTATCAGGGCAGCTTTCTATTCGCTGGATCGGCAATAAGATGAATGCCTACCTCAATAAGATTCTAAAGACAAAGGATGCTGACTATGTTATTGCTTCAGATACTGATTCTATGTACCTTAATTTGGGTCCTTTGGTTGAACGTATATACCAGGGAAGAGAGAAAACTCCTGAGAAAATTGTTGGGTTCCTTGACAAGATCTGTGAAATGGAACTTGAACCTTATATTGAAAGTTCTTACCAAGAGTTGGCAGAATATGTAAATGCTTACGAACAAAAAATGAAGATGAAGCGTGAGAACATTGCTGAGCGTGGTTTCTGGACCGCCAAGAAACGCTATGTTCTTAACGTATGGGATAGTGAAGGTGTGCGTTATGCTAAACCTAAGATGAAAGTTTGTGGTATGGAAACTGCACGTTCTTCCACGCCTGCTTACTTCCGAGATAAATTGATGAAAGCATATACTATCATCATTACTAAAACCAATGATGATATTTTGGATTTCATTGATGAAATCAAAGAAGATACAAAAAATCAAGATTATGTAAACATATCTTTCCCAAGAGGTGTCAATGGATTGGAAAAATATAAAAGCGTGGCGGACATATATGCAAAAGGATGTCCCATTCAGGTCAGAGGTGCATTACTGTATAATTACTATATACGAAAGCATAATCTTACTCATAAGTATCCTCTTATCCAAGAAGGAGAGAAGATTAAATTCCTCTACTTACGAACGCCAAATCCAATCCAAGAGAATGTAATTTCTTTCTTTCAAAATATTCCAGTAGAATTGAATCTTGAAAAGTATGTTGATTACAAACTTCAATTTGAAAAATCGTTTTACGAACCACTGAAAAATGTGTTAGAATGTATTGGATGGAATAGTGAAAGGAAAATTTCCTTACTTAGTTTTTTTTAAAGGAGACCTATGGATTTTTTAAATCAAGTTATTAAAGACAGCAAAAACGAATTTGCTTCTATTGCTGCTGACGGTGTTGCTGCTGGTGATATTGAATCTTTTATTGATACTGGCAGTTATGTTTTTAATGCTTTAGTTTCTGGATCTTTGTTTGGTGGGATTCCATCTAACAAAATTACTGCCCTTGCGGGAGATAGTGGAACTGGCAAAACTTTCTTTTGTCTGTCTGTTGTTCGTCATTTCCTTGATACAGATCCTAATGCTGGCGTGATTTATTTTGAAACTGAATCTGCAATCAGTAAAAAGATGATTGAGAGTCGTAATATTGATTCTAAACGTCTTGTCATTTTCCCGATTGATACGATTGAAGAGTTTCGTACTCAAGCAGTTCGTATCATTGATAAATATATGGAACAACCTAAAGAAGAACGCAAACCACTTATGTTTGTGTTAGACTCTTTAGGAATGCTTGCCACCAATAAAGAAGTTGAAGATGCATCGAACGATAAAAACGTTCGTGATATGACCAAAGCACAACTTGTTAAATCTGTATTCAGGATTCTTACGTTGAAACTTGGCAAAGCAAACATTCCAATGTTAGTTACTAATCATACATATGACGTTGTTGGCTCTTACGTTCCTACAAAAGAGATGGGCGGTGGTAGTGGTCTTAAGTATTCTGCTTCTACAATCGTATACCTCTCGAAGAAAAAAGAAAAAGACGGAACCGATCTGGTCGGAAACATTATTAAATGTGAGGCGAAGAAGTCCCGTCTGACACGAGAAGGATCTAAAATCGAAACCCGCCTTTTCTTTGACGAGCGAGGTCTTGAACAGTACTATGGTCTGTTAGAATTGGGTGAACGTGCTGGCATCTGGAAGAACAGTGCTGGTCGCTATGAAGTCGATGGCAAAAAACTTTATGGTAAAGAAATTTTAAAAAATCCCCAACTGTATTTTACAGATGATATAATGGCAAAGTTGGAAGAGCAAGCAAATTCTGAATTTCTTTATGGAGTAACTGATGACGGAGAAGATTGAATCTACAATTCTTAGAAATTTACTTTGTAATGAAGAATTCTACAGGAAGGTAGTACCTTTTATTAATGCGGAATACTTCCAAGAATTTGATGAAAAAATTATCTTTGAAGAGATTCATGATTTTTCTAACAAGTATGATAAACTACCGACTAAGGAAGTTTTAATTATTAACCTACAGAATAGGAATGATCTTAATGAAGAAACTTATCAACAAAGTATACAGAAAATCAAAGAGTATAGTGAAGAATGGGTTGACAAAGATTGGCTCGTCAACACAACAGAAAAGTGGTGTAAAGATAGGGCCATATACAACGCCTTACTGCAGTCAATCAAAATTGCTGACGGGGGAGATCCGAAAATATCAAGAGATGCTATCCCGTCCATCTTACAACAGGCCCTGGCAGTATCGTTCGATGAATATATCGGACACGATTATGTAGACAATGCTGATCTTCGATATGAGTATTACCATAAAGATGAGGCAAAGATTCCTTTTGATCTTGAGAAATTTAATCTCATCACCAAAGGTGGTATACCAAACAAAACATTGAACGTTGCTCTTGCTGGCACTGGCGTGGGTAAATCTCTGTTCATGTGTCATGTGGCGGCAGCATGTCTATCTCAAGGTAAGAATGTTTTATACATTACTCTTGAGATGGCAGAAGAAAAGATTGCAGAACGTATCGATGCTAATCTTTTGAATGTGAATATTAAGGATATTGGTTCACTGCCAGAATCAATCTTTACTTCACGCATTAAAGAGATTGGTAATAAGACACAGGGTAAACTTATTATTAAAGAATACCCGACTGCATCTGCACATGCGGGACACTTCAAAGCATTGCTTAGTGATCTTCGATTGAAGAAAGATTTCAAACCAGATATTATCTTCATTGATTATCTAAATATCTGTGCTTCGGCAAGATATAAAGGTCACATAGTAAACTCATATACTTATGTTAAAGCTATTGCTGA
>Ga0181343_1000162_pt1 | contig 32259 bp, 50 predicted proteins | sample Su13VDMLBSD_FD_130110 | JGI IMG/M metagenome (GOLD analysis project Ga0181343, IMG submission 130110) | Freshwater viral communities from Lake Michigan, USA - Su13.VD.MLB.S.D | ecosystem: Environmental > Aquatic > Freshwater > Lake | place: USA: Michigan | collected 2013-07-15
AAAAAATATGACCAATTCCTAGAATCTTTAAAATGAAACAATTATTATTACTTCACAAACTAAAAAACAACAATTATGGCAAATTTATCTGAGATTTTTCTCAAGCAGGAAACACTAGAAACTTTACTAAACACAGTAAAGGCAAAAGGTCTAAAAGGTGTATCAATCACCATTAGTCAGAACGACACAGCAAACGAATGGGGTCAGAATGTAAACTCTTATGTATCGCAGTCTAAAGAGGACAGAGAAGCTAAGAAGCCTAAGTTCTACACAGGATCAGGAAAGGTATTCTGGTCAGACAATAAACCATCGGTAGTTGCTGAGAAGAAAGAAGCAGGTCATGTAAGTAAAAAAGAGTATGCCCAAACGGAAAGTAGCCTCCCGTTCTGATTACACGCTTAAACGTAGGTTTATCAATAAATTCAATGAGTACACCCCGTGGCAGGATATTGGTCACGGGGAGTGGCTCTCCTTAGAGGATGTGCAGGATAAGATTAAGGTCCTAGTGCAAAATTATAGAAGCAAGCACGTTGAAGTATGGTTTGAAAAAGATGGTAAACTGCTAGATTACAATGGAAATGTAACTGATGAACCCATAAAATTCATACCTAAATGAAACCAATACTTTGGAAAATTCTAAAATTCTTAAACGTAGCAATAGGATTCTGCTTAGCTTTATGGCTTGTAAGCGTAGGATTCGGAATGTTTGCACTAATTCTAGCAATCTATATTACCTACTTAAATTCAGTGATTGATGAAATACTCAAAGGACCAAATCAAGAGGGCTGTTAGATCCTGCGTGTTCTGTGAACGCAACGGCATTAAGGCAGACATGGAGATGGAAGATCACCCTGAAGCAGGAGACATCTTCTACAATTACTTCTGTGGTGCTGTAGAGCCAAGGCTTGCAGAACTGCTACAGAACCCTCGGTATATAATAAAACTAGAACTAATACAGAGACACCTAACACACAACTACAGATGATTAAATACAAATACGAAGACTTAGATTTCTATGTCGATGAGGAAACAGGAAAACTCGTTATTGACTACAGAGAAAACATAGCTGTTATTGATAATAACATAGCTATCGAGCTGATTGAGATTCTCAGACAGAAGCTCTACCTCCACAAGGAACAGAAAGAAAGTGTCATTAAAAGATTCTTTAAATAAAATTAAACAGGTCTCCATGCGGCTAGGGTTCATAACATTGATTATGGCCCTAGCTTATTGGTGGATTAAATTTATTGAGATACACTTATGACTTTTCACGAACAGGTTTACAAAGTCCTTGGAGATATTCAGGAAATGCTGATAGCAAAGAATCAGAAGTACGGAAACTCTGCACTAGAACCTCTAGGAGTATTCAGTCATTTGTCTGCTAAAGAAGGACTATTGGTCCGCATAGATGATAAGCTCAAGCGAATCAAGAACGGATCACTAGATAAGGATGATGAAGATGTGGTAAATGACCTGATTGGCTATCTAGTTCTGCTAAAGATTTTAGACTCTAAGCCTAGAGCAACTCATGGATGGCGTGATGTCAAAGAAAAGCAGGAGCTAGTAAAGAAGTTGCAACAAGAGTTGCGAGATGAGATTATATAATTCTGAAATTGTTAACTTTTAAAATAACTTTTTAGATACCCCTATCTGATGTACCTTTTGGAAAGGCTGGTATTGGTATTCAAACAAGTACTTGTTGTCCAAATAGGCAACTTTAGCACCAAGTTCCATTTTGGAACTAACCACTCCACCTAGATAAATTCCCTTTGGCTTTTGGATAATTGTCCTAGTTTCTGTGTTGGTTATCGTATTAGTTACCACAGGGATATTGTAGTCGCTCGTAGCGGTCATTTTAAGCACTTCTCCGAGGACTTCTCCGCTCACCTTAGTACTTCCATGCTCAAAAGGAAAAGACGCGTTAAACTGGCTAATTTTAGGCTTAAAATCAATTAGTACTGTGTCCCTTAAAAACTCGGTTTTTATCTTGTTTTTAGAAATATAAACCGTGTCAACAACTCGAGAGTAAATTGTGTCAGTTTTTACCTTCGTAGTAAACTTATAGATCTCCTCATACTTTGGTTTAGGGAACACAATAAACGCAAGTACAACACCTATCATAAATGATAGACTAGCTATCTTAATTCTTTCCTTGTCCTCCATTGGTAAACTGATAATAACATACAGCAGCTCTCTGATCTCTATCAGGAAACTCACGACCCATGATAGGATCAGAAATACATCTTGAAATAAACTCTGATTGAGTCTCTTTTGGTTTTGGCTTAGGTAGTGGCATTATTTATCTATGTCTATATTCTCTTCAATTAATAACCTACGAAGGTGGTCTCTTGTTTCTTTAAAGGCATCGTATTGACCATCACTTAGCTCTTCATACTTCATCTTAGCTCTAAGCCATTGGTCAACATCCCATAGGATAGAATGCATCTTAGAAGCATTTACAGCATCGCAGTACTTATCCTCATCATCAGGAAGGTTAAATGTTAGGGTAGCTTTCATAGCGGAAATTTACAGCTGTCAATCAATAATTCATAATTCTGCTTACCATCTATCCTGTCTCTTGTACCATGTAGCATGAGAATCCTTCCCCCTACTGGCTTAACAGGCGCACCTCGTTCCACGTGCCAACCAAAGGCACCGTCTTGGTATTCCTCTTTGTACGATCCAGTGATGGCAAGGTGAATCGGCTTGTGCAGGTATTCATAACTTCGCTTGCCTGTGTTGTACTCCATTGTCTCTCGAACATCATTGCGGCTTGCATTCTCATGAATATGACCCATAATAAACACATCCATATTCTCGTACATCTCCAATGCCCTAGTCAGGTTTATAGCTCCCTTCGTAACTATGCCACCTCCACCTGATCCGTGGAAGTACTTTATATTCTTGCTTAGAATAGTACTCTCATAATATAAATACCTTAATACCAACCAACCTCCGTAACCTCCTGTCTGCACATTTGTCTTATTCGTGTAGTTCAACAAGTCAACAAATCTTTGCAATGGGTCAGTTTCTAGGTTCTTAATTATTGCAGTCTCGTGGTTTCCGTAGCCGATAACAGTTAGCAGATGAGCATAAGGACTCCAATACTCAACGGCATCCTCAATTACTGCATCTATGTAGTTTACCTTGTTATGCTCAGGGAGGATGTCTTTCTTATTTCTCCTTGGGTCATACTTTCCCTGCATAAGGCAGAAGAAGTCTCCATTGATAAAGATTGGAATGTCGTTCTCCTTGCAATACTCTAGGTGAGACTTTAGCATTTTTCTGTCGCACTTAGGATTATCCCAATGTATGTCAGACAAAAGAGCTATACGGTTTTCCTCTTTCGATAACAAAAGAGAATGCACATTGCGTGCGATTTTAGTTAGTTCCATCTATGGAATGTTTATGTAAGTGGTCTTCCCACCTGAGCGAACTGCTCTAAGCTTCTGCTTTCTGTTTTTCTCTTTAGAATAGCTAACGTGAACCCAATCAGGGTTAGTATCTGTCCCGAACTCCCAGATAATTTGATCCCACTCTAGTCTTGACACAATAAAGTCAAAGATCATCTTATTAGTCACCCCTGCGTTGCTTGCATCCATATCGATGTCAATGGCTTCTCCTTTGCAGTGCTGAGAGTTAGCACTTCCCTTAATAAAATCATTTAAAGCTTTAGACCTGTAACCTGAGCTGATAAATATAGGTGTCTTGAAATGCAATCTAATCGGTTCAAATACTTTCTCGGCTAGTAACTTAAAGTTCTCCAAATGCTCTGCCGTTGGCGTGTTGTCGATGCCGTGTCTTTTTGCTGCGTCACTACGTGTAACTTCTGCTAAATTTAGGTGTGTGCTAATTTTCATTTTCTAAATATCTTTTCGGCAGCAGTAATTCCCAAGGCAGCAGCAGAAAGAGCAGCAACAGAAAATACTAATGCTTCGTTTTGATTATTTAAAAGAGTATAGGACAAAGTTATTGCAGTTATTACACCTACAAGACGCTTGCTAGAAGCTTCTCCGTTCTCGCTTAGGAACCCTTTTAACCAACTCAAAAACTTCATCTGCCTTGACCTCTGTATTTTTTTGGTTTATTTAATGCCTTAGAATAAGACTTCTTAGCCTTTCCTTCTCTACGCTTGCCAAAAGACGTTGGCTTTAGTTGCGAGTTACTTCCCTTCTTCATCTTTTCTCTTGTCAAAAATTGCCTTTTCGTTTTTAATCTTGTAAACCAAGTACACGATTGAAAGCACAGAAATAGACATCGTGAATACTACGTTGATAAAATCCACGCCTATCGCTTGAAAAACATTTGCGAAAATGGCCACCAAGGTCGATGGAACGCCTATCTCATCCTTTTGCAGTATATTCATTTTAGTAATTGCATTTCGTTTATCAAAAATAAGGCATTTTAAAGCAATAAAAAAAGGGCTAAAATTTAGCCCTTGTGTTGTCCTTACTTTTCGCTCAACGCCTCGTAGAGCGGTGCTAAAATAAGCACAGTAAAGCCTTTAGCCTTGACCTTCTCCTTGATTAGGTCCGCATCGCTTTTAGTCATCTCAATCTCGCCTTCGGAGTAGTAGATTTTCTTGGCCAACTCGTAAACTCGAATCGGGTCTTCTTTGTCCTCCGCGGTGAATAGAGCGTTTCCAACTAGCTTGCTTAAAAGCATCTGTTCGCCTCTTTCGTTTGGGATTTCGTTGCCTTCGATGTCTTTAACGGCAACTGCTAAGTTTACTTTCATATAAGTGTTAAGTTTAATTGTGTCCAAATATAGGAATTAAAAATTGCTGTATGCTCCTATTGCAGGTGGTCTGGTGAATCCTGCCATATCAAATCCATTTGAGTTAGCATCTTTTACGATTGATTGCCAACAAATAACTCTATTTAAAGGACTAGGAGTGTTGTATTCAGTAGCTACATTGTTAAAAATTTGAAATTGTCTATTTACTCCTCCTAAAACTAATCTTCCACCTATTGAATTAATACTACGTAATTCTCCGAAATTTGTGACTCCAGTTGGTACATACTCTGACCAGTTAACCCCATTATCTGAAGACCTCATTATCCAATGTTGGCTTTGATTTGATGCTTCAGAACCTGCTGCATACCAAAAACCATCTGTATGATATGTGATGCCTCTTAAATTTTTTAAAGTAAGAGGAGCTGGCAAAGTCCTAATTGTCCAAGTTGTCCCTAATGAATCCCCTGTAATTATAGCACTATTATCACCTACTGCAACAAATGTTGACCCATTACTTGCTACAGCTCTCCAAATTTGCGCACCAGAAGCTACAATAGACCAAGAATTAATTCTGTAATTTGTATCTGTTTTAATAATTCTGTTGTCTCCTACAATTATTCCAACCCCTGAACTATTAAAACCAATGTCAATTAACTCTCTAATGGTAGGTGATGAAATTGTAATCCATGAAGTAGCAGCAGTTACAGAATTGGTAACTATTCTGCCATTCCATCCTACCGATACAAATGGAGGAACTGTTAAATAACTAGCGTGCCTAAATGCAGGCATAAATTTTATTTTATTTAATTGGTTACTTATATTAAGTACAGAAGAATAATTTACACCATAATCGGTAGACCTAAATATGAAACCAAAATTATTATCAAATTCACCTGAAATTAATTGAATTGGATTTGATGTAGTTTCATTGTTTGCAATTCCGTTAAATGGAGAATTGTTTATTGTGCCTACACTAACAGTCGATTGCAAATTAGACTTTACCACCAACTGATTGCTTGCCTTTGCTGCATAAGGAGCAAAAGAAGTATCAATGTTAACGTAGATATTAGCGTCAGCTTTAGTGATCTGCTCGTTACTTGCAGGAATAGCTGCCTTTTGGCTTAATACGCCTGTATCAACGCCATTCTGTAAATTATTAAAGGAAATAGTCTCGTTATTAGCAGTTGCAGCCCATGTACTTGCCATTATTCTTCTGTTTCAGGTTCAGTTGTTTCTTGTACTTCTGTTTCAGGTTCAGGAGTTGGTTCAGGAGTTGGGGTAGGCTCAGGAGCAGGTGGCACTGGTGGTACATAGTCACCTGTAATCGTTAGGTTTAACTGCTCGGCAACCCAATCCCATGCGTAATCATCCATTTCCCATTGAGTGTAGGCTTCACCTGTCATTGTCAAGTTACCTTGCGCTAACTGAGTACCAACTGCTAGTTCTGCTGTTTCAGCAAATAGCTGATAGTAGAACGTAGCTGATGTTCCTAGTGTTACATTGATAGCGTAAGCATTAAGAATCTTCGCTTCTTGTACGGTTCCATTGTCCCAAATTGAGACGGCTTCAATTAATTTCATAGCGTTTTTTTATTTGTCTGATTTCTTCTTCTAAGTACGCAATTTTTGCGGTATGTACCTCTCGATAGGATAAGTTTAACAATCCGTCAGAACCCTTGCTAACTGCACTTGGCAATACGCCTTGCAATTCCTGAGCAAAGTAACCTAGTTCTTCTTTTCCGTTCTTGATGTAAAGCTTGGCTACCACAGAGTCAATTCCTTTAGCTTGGTAGTTGTCAGCTATCAATGTTTTTAAAGTAGCATCTGATGATTCAAAGAATGAGGTTGCAGTTACTGAGCTTTCAAATACAGCTGTTGCATTAGCATTTAATGTTAATGCTAATGAACCTGATGAAATAGATTCAGTATTACAATTTACTCTAAATCTTAAATAACCACCTGTAGCTGTATTACCTGCTAAAATATAGTTGTCTGCATTGTTACCAAATTGAAGGACGCCTGCAGCTCCCACAATAGACCTAAGTGACGTATTATAACTTACTCCATATCCTCCTCCTCTTAGTCTAATTTCTGCAATACCTGAGCTTGTTGCAACGAAATTTCCACTCGTGCTAACAGTACCAGCAACCTCTAATTTATTACCAGAATCAGTTGTCGTTCCAATCAAGACGTTGCCTCCGACTGGTTGCAATACTAAATTATATGCAGTTGCTGAATCATTACGCATCTGCTGAATCCATCCGTTACCATCAGCAGCATAACCAAAATATGTTCCTAATAAACCATCATTTCGAGAAATAAATAATGAGTTAGCAACATTTGTACCAAGCGTTGGATACGCACCAGTTCCTCCAAAAACTTGTAATCTAGCTTGAGGATTAATCCCAATTCCAACGTTGCCGCCTGAGGTGATGGTCATTCGAGGTGATGCAGAAGTTCTAAAACTTAACTCTCCTGCTTCTTGATTTTCAATAACAGAATTAACTCCATTTTGGTAAATTAATAATCCATCATCTGCGGTTGTACCTGTTGTAGGATTTACTAATTGAAATACTGGTATTGTTGCAGACAATGTTAGCAATCTTCCTGGACTCGGTGTCCCAATCCCAACGTTGCCTCTGTCTAAAACTAAAACATTATTATATGTTGTATTATTGTTTATTTGACTAAAATTCCATCTAACAACTCCAGATGTAACGGTTTGCTTTAGTATAAGTTGATAAGCAGTACTTCCATCGTAATCCCATCTTTGTACATTTGCATCATCAGCTGATGATTCTGAAGCAACGTGTAATGGAGCTAAAGGAGAAATTTGTTTAATTCCAACTTTTCCGTTTGTTAAAACTAAATTATTTGCATAGGTAGTGGAATTGTTTACAACATCAAAAATGTGCTTTACTAAACCAGAACTTACATCTTGTTTTAATCTTAATGAATAGCCTACATTACCTTGGTCATAGCTCCATCTTTGAACTTCTGTACTTCCTGAACTGTTGCTGGTAACTTCAAGTCTTGTTGATGGACTTACTCCAATCCCAACGTTGCCGCTGGTTGCAATAGTTACTTGCTGATTTACTCCATCTGCGCTAAATCCAATTGGGTTACCGTTACTGCTTTTAAAATACCAAGTTGAGTTATTAGTGTTTTCATTGCTCCAACCAATATAAGCCATTTCAACAAGTCCAGCTCGGTAAAATCTAAAGGCGTTACCATTGTTTAAAGTTGAACCTAACGCGTTTAGTCCATTTGCCGTTAAACTACTTGAAACCGTAGCCGTCCCACTAACTTGCAACTTTGCTCCGTTGTCGGAGGATGAATTAATACCTACGTTACCACTTGTATAAATAGTAAATGAATTACCAGCTGCTCCAAAATTATAGATATTAAAACTATCATTACCTCCTGCTCCATTACTATATAAAGCATATCTAGCAGAACCTCCTTCGTATATTGCAAATCCTGTATTAGTTCCAGCGTCTCCATCTGCTACAATAGTATCGTAACTTCCACCTGCTCTATAAACGTGCAACCTAGAATTAGCATTAGGGGTTGCAATACCAATACCTACTCTTGAAGCATTTAAATAAAGATTGTTATTAGCTAAAATTGTAGAATATCCAGCACCTCCTGCATCTCTTAAATATATAGTCGGAGATTCCGCTATTGAACTATTGACCACTAATCCAGCTTCACCAGTTGTTTGCTCAAATGTAGCATTTCCGTGAGTTGCGGCCGTTCCTAAACTAAATTTACCAGAACCATCGCTTATTATATTACTATTCCCAATCGTTGTACTTCCCGTAAATTTAGGCAAGTAGTTAGTTGTTCCTGTTCCTGTTACTGGGTTAGACAATGTGCTAACGGAACCATCAGCCATTAAGTACTGAGAAGAAGTGCCACCGCTTCGAATTATACTTGTAGCTGTTACTGTGCTGTAAAAAATAGCTGTTGCATTAGAATTTATTCTTAAAGCCTCAGTTCCTGATGATATAGACTCAGCAGATACATTTACTCTTATTGATAAAAATCCATTAGTTGCTGTATTCCCAGCAAGAATATAATTATCTGCATTATTGCCTAATTGCAATACTCCAATCGCTCCTGCAATGGACCTTAATGAGGTATTATACAAAGTACCATATCCACCACCTCTTGCTCTGAAAGCTGCGATTGTAGCTGAATCAACCTGAATTAAATCGGTTGCAGTTACGCTACCGCTAAAACTAGCACTTGTCCCTCCTAAAGGTCCTGTCAAAGTCCCTCCTGTCAAAGGCAAGTAGCCTGCCAATGCAGCACTTGTTATATACCCTGCTCCGTTGGTAATCTGATTGTTATTCGTTGGGATTGTTATTACCCCTGTGCTAGTGTTGTACGCTCCGCTACCTGCGGCAAAAGACAACGCAGCACGAGACCTTGCGTCTGTATAATACAAATTTCCACTCTCAGTTACCTGTGCAGTCGTGTAGTCACCATTGGCAGCTACAACCGCACCTGTTCTGCCAAACACGCTAAGAACAGCATCGGTGTTTAAATCACTCCAAGAGGCAGTAATAGTTCCGCCATCCTGCTGCGTCAAAGTCAACGTCTTAGTAGTCGTTCCTGTAACCGCAGCCGAGTTAATCTTATCGTTATATGCCTGTGTAAACAAGGCCCAATCCGCACTACTCAAAGCACCTCTATTCGTAGCACTAGCAGTAGGCAGGTTAAACGTATGCGTAGCTACGGAACTTGCAATGTTAAAGTCAGTTCCTGTCGTTCCTACGGCAAAGTTCTGCACTTGCGCAGTCAAGCCATTTAACGCAGTTAATCCTGTCGTAAACGTGGTAATAATCTGGCATAGGTGAGGACCTTCCGTGTGCATCGTAATTGTTCTACCGCTGTGCGTAACATAGTAACGAACCGCCAATCTATCTGTCAACGCAAGCGTAGTCGTAGGAACTGCAAGCGTAGTAAAATAAGCAGTTATATTAGTTCCAAAAGCTATAAACTCAGGATTAGCACTATTTGATGCAATTAAAGTAGCAGTACCTCCTGAATTAACCTTATATAGTTCTAAATAAAATGTTGGTGTTCCTCCACTTGATGAGGAGCTAAAGTAGGTTTCAAAGTTCCAGTTACCACCAGGGATTTCAATCAAATTAGGATCACCTGAATCAGTAATGAACGAAGCAATGTAGCCGTCTGCGTTAATTGTGAAGTCAGTACCAGCTCCGAAAATTGGAACTTTATTCATTTCACGATACGCAATACCTCCAATAGTGCCTTGGCTTACTGATCCATTCAAATAGTAGCTTACAGAAGCACCTCCACCGCTAGTCTCAGGGAAGTCAGCCAAGCTACCATCACCTCGAATATATTGTGCAACAGTTCCTGCACCTGCTACACCTATAGTTCCGTTAGCAGTCAAAGGAGAATTAGAGACAGTAAACGCAGAAGGCATGGTAAGCCCAACCGAGTTCAACGAACTGCCTGGAGGGTTAACAGGAGGTAATGGTTCGCCTTCAATAGACCCTGCACTACTCGGAGATACGCCTGTTCTTACTTTGGTCGCTCTATAAAATTTACCTGGTACGTCTGCCATATTAACTTCCTATTTCTTCTAATCTTGCTAATTCTAATCTCCAACTATTTGCCATTAAATCTACCTCCATTGCAACTACCATCCAATAGTACCCATCGTATTCGATGTTCTGATATGGTTTAATCTCCAATGGATTGGCAGCGTTTCTAGGCAATGTCAAAATCAATCTAGGGTTTTGCTTACCCTTAATGTTTGCTAACTCCTGAAGGAATATCTGAATCAATGGTACTGATTCGACACCATCCCTAGACCAAGCCTGAGAATTTGGATACCCATATCCAACCAAGTCGAGCCGTATAGCACTGCTCGAGTTCTCTGTGTCAACATCACCGATTTTAAACTTGACATCGGGATATACGTTTGAGTACGATTTATCTGTTACAAATTTTTCTGATATTTCAGCAGTCGCAAAGGAATCGTTTTCCTCAATTTTAAGCGACATATTTCTGTAGCCTACTGTGTACTTATCTACAGAAGCTGAGTTAGTTGTAATGACCTGATATAGCCTAATAATGACATTACCATCTTCAGGTACTACTACATTAGTAATATCTAATTTATTCCAAGCATACATTGATCCCATAGGAAACTGCATGATTGTAAAAGTATTTGTCCATGTAAACACGTCAACCCCATCAAATGATAGGTAGCTAGATCCGATGTTTATCAAAACTCCTGCAAAGGTGTTTGGTCTTGGTAAATCTCCACTAAATCTTGGCTCAAAGATAAACTCAATCTGAAAGCTCAATGTGTTAGCTAAGTCCTGAGCAATAGGAATGGCTTGACCTGTTCTTGTAGTATCAAGCTCTATAAATGACAAATAAGTGTCAGCAGTTCCACTTACAGCAGAAGTCCCCCATATCTTACAATACTCACCTAGAGCATCAGCAACATACTGAATCCTTGCAGGATTAATTCCTGTAGGATAAGATGCAGGCTGACCACTAGGAATAGCACTAATGTAGTTCCAAACTCTAAGCTGATAAACTCCTGGGTATGCACTTCCTGGTAAATTAAACTCCCAAGAATCTACAGAGAATGGCTCCTCATAGATACCTCCACGAGCTGAGTAATCTAATACACCAAGCTCTAGCGTTCCTGTAAACTCGGTGTAAACAGGTCTGCCTGTACGCTGTCCTGCGGTAAACTTGCAGGAGACATCCATCCCAGGAGTTATGGTAGTAATACCTTCTCTAGTAGCGTCTGTGTTGTAGTTAAATAGCCTGTAGCTATCCTTAGCTAGTTCAGGCAAAGAAATGATGTAAAACTCGTTCTTCCACAAAAATACTCTGCAAAGGAATGGCTTTAGCAATGCTTCTAAGAACTCGGATATATAAACAGATGTGTTCTCAGTAATGCCATTACTTGAAAGATACAAAGGTATCTCACCATCTGTAAACACAGCGTTAGCAGGAATTAGTAACTGCTCAAATACCCCATCGTTTGTATCAAGCCTTGTCTCATAAATCTCACAGGCCATGTGGATAGGTCTTAAAACAGGGAATGTTTGGCTTAAAGCACCAAAGAACCCACCAACAAATGTGTTGCCTGAGAATCCATCAAAGTATTGCTCGTTTACTCTCTTAGAATCAAATGAGTTAAATCCATCAGAAGCTGTGAACTCCATGACTTCTGTAATGCCTACCTCGTTAATTGTTAGAGTTGAGTTGTTGATGTAGCCTTCCCAAAATAAGTCACCATCAATAAGCAACTTAACCTGCCACTTTCTATAGCCTCCTTCAAGAATTTCAAAGTATTCGTCACGGGTACCTACTAATCCAAAGTTCAAGAAACTTCGAACTATCGGCTCAATCTCATCAGCACCAAAGTTTCCCCATCGGAATTGAAAACCTGCTGTTTGTTTTTCAGTAGCAGCACCTATATACCCGTACTCATAAATCTCTAGTCTGATAAGTTGAAGAGACTGATCCTCAGTTTCAGAAAAGTACTTTAGTTCGTAATCTGTATCGCTAGGGGTAAAGGTACCTGTTAGATTAACCCTAAGTTTAACATCCCTTGATGGCATGGTAAATGTCCAAGGGTTTGTGCCTGAAATTAAAAATCCATTATTTATGTCATACCCAATAAGGCTAAACCCTGAATCAAAGGTCCCTAGAATGGTTAAGCTAGTACCTTCCTCGTAGAATAGCTCAGGAGGATTACCATTGACAGTTATCGTACCTGTTCCGTTAACTATTGCCCAGCTGAATCTATATTGTGCCATTGGTCAAAAATACGAAAAAAAATAAGGATTCTCTTGACTTAGAATTTTCAATCTAGTATTATTGGGTCATAATGAGACGAACACTAAACGAAAGCAGTACTATAATTGCTAAAACCATTGCTGAAATCAGGTCACATGGTTCTGAGATAACAGAAGAATTAATCGAAAGGACTTGCATCAATTACGAGATTGATGAAGATGTAGTCCGCAAGATTGCAGGATTTAAGAAAAGAGTAACATAGTTTTATTGGGTTTTGAGTTTGTAAAGACCTTGGTTTATGACCAAGGTTTTTTTTATCTCAATCCTCTTCTAATTTGAGCTTGCTCTACAAAGAATAGCAAGTCATCAGGACCTTTTAGTCTGATGTCTACCCCGTAGTTTGATGCCGACATAGAAGCTCCTGAGTAGTCCATAGATGGCAACTGAGGAACGATGATTCCATTGGTGTTAGGAACAAACAACTCAGGTCTACGCTCTCCTACAATGTAAGCTCTGCCCTTAGATACAGGACCACCAAATTCTTTTCTGTTAGTAAATGTTGAACCTGATCCTGCTGATACAGAACCTCCTCCTGAAGCTTTACCAAATGCAGAACTAATAACAGCTACAGCTCCTGCAATCAATACAGGAAGTAAAGCTAGACCTACAGGTCCTAATGATTCAGCAAATTTAGTTCCTTGCTTTATACCACTAGATATTGATTCTGCTTTATCTGTTGCTATGTTTGAAGCAGCAGCTGCTTTATTTGCCGCAGATTGTTGAATAATTGCTGCAATAATTTTTGGAGTTGAAGAAAGTAATGTAGTTACAAAACCTCTTAATGCTCTATCTCCAATGTTTAAGGAAGCAGCTATCCCTGCCCCAAGAGAACTGAATGCATCTACAATAGCATTAATAGTTTCTGTAGTCTGGTCTTTAGTATTAGTTAATTCTTGAAGCTGAATTCTTAAATTAGCAATCTGTTCATTATATTTAGCTAACTGTGTAGGATCACTTGTTACTTCTCGTAATCTCTCTATGTCAGCAATTTTTTGTTGTAAACCCTCTATTTTTCCAATAGGAGGAACGTCTGGTGTTATTCCAGCTGCAGTTTCAGTTGGAATAGGTACATCAGTTTCTTTTCTTTTTGATGCAATAGATCCAATTAATTTATCAATTTCTGCAAGTTTTTGCTCATATATAGCTAATAATGTTGGATTAAAACCTACATCTCCAGCTTGCTTTAAACTTGCTATAGATTCAAATAATGTCTTTTGAGTTTTTGTAAGACCTTCAGTTAATTCTTTAGATAAATCGATTTTTTGATTAAATCTATCAATTATTTGAGCTTGTAAATCAAATTCTTTAGTTGTTTCCTTTGCTGATTGAGTATTAGAATCAATTAAACCTCCAGCTTTTTCAATTTCAGCAGGTATTTTTGCTTCAATAGATAATGTTTCTAATGCTATTTTTTTTCTTTCTTCAGCACTATCAACAGTTTGTTGAATTAAATCATTTAATTCTGCTTCAATTTTATTAGCTTCAATGTTACTAGCCGTAAATTGACCAGCAACTTTAAGTGCACTTGTTTGCTCACCAATTCTTGCTTTTTCTAACTCAGCTCTCTTAGCTAAAATTTCTAATGCTCTTTGTTCTTCTTGAAGTAATAAGGTTAAAGTTTTTTTCTCATTTTCAGTAATTGTTTGACTAAATGCAACTGCCTTAGATTTAGCAATTATGCTTTTTGTAACTTTATCATAAGCGTCACCTACATTACCTAAAAGAATCTGCTCATCTGTATAACCTTTTAATAAACCAGGATATTCTTCTTTTATTTTTTTTACAGCTAATAACCTTTGTTCATCGCTTAATTTAACATTCTCTGCTTGAAGTCGTAATAACTTTAATGCTTGAATTTCAGTCTGAGCTGATTGAGCCCCTTCTAATTGAGCCTTACTAACACCATCAAGATTATTTTTAAAATCTTCAAGCTCTTTGTTCAAATCCTTAGTTTCTTCAGCAGAATCAAAAGCACCTAATTGATATGCTGTAAAAGCTGCTGTAACAGCAGAAACACCTAAAATAACTAGGTTTGTTCCTGTAAATAAACTTTTAAAAAATGTACCTAAAGCAGCTGCTGTACTTCCAGTAGTAACTCTTAAAGCAGATAGCTGTTCTGCAAACTGCTGAATGTTGTTAGCAACACCAATAATACCAAAAGGAGCATCCTGAATGATTCGGTTAAATGCAATAGCTGATCCACCTGCTGCACCTGCTGATACTCTAAACTTATTAAATGATTGAGAAGCATTATTTGCAAAGTTCTTACTTTTAGTAGCAATACTATCTAATTGCTGCTCAGTTTCTTCAAGAGCATTGTTTAAACCTTGAGTTGCACCTTGAGATTCAGATCCAAATTTCTTTAAATCTTTTTCAACTTGATTTATGGCAGATTTAATGCCTTTTATATCAAGGGTAAACTTTAATACTATTTCATTAGCGTTCATGACTCAAAAATACTAATTTTTAGCCATCTTATCTAAGAACGCTTGCCGTCTAGCTTTTATGAGATTAGCATCAAGTTTTCTACCTCTATTATCAGTAGGCAGAGGGAAGTATTGCTGAATAGACTTATTAGGGCTTTTCTTAGGGATAGATGTATAAACCTGGTATGCTACCAATCTATATTTTTCCCAATCCCTTGCTTGGCTAGTCTGATGCCCTCGCAGAGTAAGTATTGTCTCAGCAAAAGTCATTTCATAAAAATTTTTAGGAAGTATGCCTACTTCTCCAAAGATTTCTTGGCAGATTTCATACCACGTTGATTTTTTTTTTCAGCAACAGAGTTTTGCTCTAGTTCTTGGATAGCAGGTAAATCAACACCCATAGATTTCCAAAAAGTATTCCATACAGAATAGATTTCATCTCCACTTAACTCAGAGATCCATTCCCCTACCTGTTCAGCAGTTGCAGTCTTAGTAAAACCAACAACATAGTCGTTTCCAATAAGTCCTGCGTATATTAAGGTTTTAATTAACAAATAATGATTCTCTTCATTAAGTTTCATTATTCTGTCTAGCAAGTCCTCAGTTTCAAAATTAGCTTGCTCTCCGTTGTAAATTATTTTAGCCAATTCGATGGCTGAAAAGTTGTTAAATCGCAAGGTTCTTTCCTGACCTCCGATTTTAAGTTTCATGATTCCTGTCATGCCGTAAATTTAGTAATTAAAACCAAAAAAAAAACCCCTCACACTGAGGGGCTTTAACTAAACACAAACACGGAAAACAGGAAATTAGGTTGGGATTGCATCATCAATCGGACCAGAACCTGTAATTGTTACAGAATAGGTCTGATATTCAGGTGCAGTTGCAGTCTCGTCAAACTGAGAGATAAAACCTTGTCCATATCGGATGTAAGAGTTATCAAGTGATTGAAACTTAAATTTCTTAGTAGTTCTTGCAATGACAATGTCAAAGATTCCTTCAGCAGAGATTTCACTAGCTCCAGGAGCTGTGTTCACATCACCTTCAAAAGACATAGTCCAAGAAGCAGTAGATGGTAGGTTCTGTACGAAGTCACCAGTACAATCGTTGTTGATTTCTGTTGCCGCAACAGAGATGGAAAGAGACTTGGAGGAAGTACATACCGCCAATTTCCAGTTAGGAGTAGAAGTCGCAGAGCTGTCGATGTAAACTCCAATATCTTTACTAAATAATTCGTTAGCCATAGTCGTTGTCAATTATTATTTCAAAGGTAATAGAAAATATCAATTAATCAAAAGGGTACTACAATGTGGAAGTAAGTACGGATATTTCGATAAATCCAATACTCACCTGTCCGTAACTGAACGCTATTTGAAGAGTTCAATCTAGTCTCACCAATTTTCCATCCATAGGCAGTAATGTTTATGTCATTCATGTTCATTGGATTGATAATATCGTCAATATCTTCAGCAATGTCAAGAGCCTGATCCATGCCTGTTGGTCGTGTAAAGCCTGTTACAATATCAACTGTAACCTCAGCGTTAAACTTCTTGCAGTCAGCGTTCTGAATCTCGTTTGTGGTGATATTTGAGATAATCACATAAGGGTAAGCAGCATTCTCAGGAATAGAAAAAGCATCGTATATAGGCACACCAATCTCTGGGTACAAAGCCTGATAGTAACCTGATTTTAACGCTTTAGATAAATCCATATTCAAAGATAAGTTTTTTTTAGCGATTGATATTAAATCCAAACCTTGACCCTGTCTGTCGGAAGGCAAGTCTGCATCGGCAGTTAATGGTATTATTCATTGTTGCTCCTTGTGTTGAATCCCTAGGGTAGGCAAGTTGTTGACCTTGTACAATAAAGTTGTCCTTCAACGGAATAAAATACTTAGGGTCAGTCATAATGTGAGAATCTCTAGTTCTATCATCACGCATAGCTTTCCATGCTTTTTCCCAATTTAATCCTGATGATTCTATGGCAAATATCTGAGCCTTGCTCATGGCATTGGTAGTCTCTGTTCTTGCGATGGTGTTAGCACGCAGTTCTAGGTCCACAGAGCGTATTAGCTGCGTTATCTGCTCGTCACTTAACCCTAGACCTCTCTGCTTAGAGATAAGCTCTCTAACACGCTTAATACCGGTGCTAAGGACTTCGTTAATTCTAAAGATGATATAGGTCTGCAAGAAGCCATCCATTAGCCTTCTCCAAAACGAAGTCATTTCACTTGTCTCTTGAGGTTTTAGAGTACTTGCAACCTCGTCAAATATGTCCTTTGTAGAAATTTCTTGGTTAGTTATCGGAGCAACAATAGAGTTCCATGTCAATGTCCCTTCATCCTCCATAATAAGCTGATACATGGCTTGATAAACCATCTTTAACCCATTATCATCAACTTTGCCAATGTCTTGTCCTGTGGCAAATAAATCAGCCATTTCATTGTACTGATCTGACAACGCTCTTCTTATCAAACGAGCAAACCTCTTCTCAAAGTAGGAATGTCGAGATAAGAATATGTTGTCTGGGTAATTCATTTAGCACGCTCATAGATTTCAACTGCTCCCCAAATTACTAAAAAAGCAATAGAAACCGAAAATAAGTATGCAAATGGCTTATTAACCCAAATAGCAATCTCTACAATCCCTGAACAGATTGCTAAACACAGAAATGCTAAAAAGCAAATCTGTGCCAAATCCTTTAGTTTTATCATGTTTGTTGTAATAGTTTTATGATATTTTTTACGGATTTATAGAATTCCTCTCTGCCATTTCGAAATAAAAATGACTTAGCTGGAATTGGATAAAAAGGTGGTTGATTTCCTTTAAAATCACTTGCATATTTAGTCAATCCGTACTCTTGTAAAAATGTTTGATCTACACCAACTCCTGTTCCAAATTCAATATATGGAGCATAGTTTACATCATTTATCCCTCCTGCTTTTACCTCTACTGTCAATCCATTATTAGTTATTTCAGAACGAATAGTATTGTGTAAAGCTAATGTGTCTTTACGAACATCTCTTTGAGCTGCAGATTTGGTTCTAACTGACCATTGAACCATCTCTTCAGTAGTATTTTTTTCTACTTCTTTAAAATACTTGTTTAGGTCTCTTAAAAAAGAATCTACTCCAACTACCTTAACTTGGACTGCCATTTCTGTTAGTGGTTTCCATTGCAGAGAACGCTCGGATAGTAATATACCTTCTCAATCGGTCTACCTTTGGAGCCATAGAAGTAAAGTAAAATCCTCTCCACTCAATCTGATCTCCATTGATAATGGCAACAGAAGGATTGTATCGGATTACTACCTCAATCAATGTACCCAAGTCCTGCTTCTGCACAACAACATCAGCACTTGCACTAATCTCACGCACACTAGCTCCTTTAGGCTCGTAGTATGTAGATACAGTGTTAATCAGCTGACCTGTAACAGGATTCTGAGTTTGTATAGAACGCTTAAAGGCAACTTTCTCTCGCATCATGGGAATACAATTCTTCTGTATGGATTTACAAGCAACTTAACTTCATTCAATAAATTAGCATCAGAACCTTCTTCTCTAAACTCGTAGTAGTGGTATGCCTGACGATAGATTGCTTGCTTTATTGCATCATTTACCAAACTTGCGTTGGTTACATAGGTAATATCAATATCTTTTCCACCTTCTTTTAGCAAATCACCAAATAAGGTGTAACCTGCTGTAGTAATGGATTGAATAGGACCATAAGGCAACTTATAGTTCTTAGGCAAATGCAACGCAATTAATCTAATGGTTCTGATACCTAGAGACTTCTGCATATACTGCTCAATGTTCTGTCTTGCAGATTTTAGAAACAACAAAATCAAATTGTCATCTGTATCGAAGTCAATTCTTGCGTAGTCCTTAAAGTCATTAACATTGTAAGGTTCAACGTAACTAGCCTCACTTGTAAAAGTTACCTGTAGTCCTGTTGCACCCTGATAGTCATATACTGGCAATATATCGCCAAGCATATCTTCATTAAATTCGTAGCCTGCCATGATGTAAAGATAATAAAAAAGCCTTGGAAAAATCCAAGGCTCTTAATTCAAACTATTGATTCCTAATTAGGAAGCCAAAGTTACCTTAATGAAGGCGTTGTCATAGAACACAGGAAGAGCAACTCTCTCTTCAACACGAACTAGGATTACGTTCTTCTCAGCATCGTCAGAGTTCTGGTCGAAGAATCTGATACGAGGAGCCTGACGGGTCAACAACTGAGCTTGGTTCCAATCACCAACGATACCAGTTCCTTGAGAAAGGTAAGAGTTAGAGAATACAGGGATACCTACTACGTTCAACTGTCCAGTCAAAGGATTAACAGTTACAACACCAGGGAAGTCATACTCACCAGAACCAGCAGCTTTACCCAACAAGATGTTTACATAATCTTGGTTGCTCAACACGATTCCAGTTGGAGTGTGAAGGTTGTTCTTCAACTGACGCAAAGCAGCATCAATCAAGATTTCGATACTGATAGTCTTAGAACCATTGTAGTTCTCAGAGTTAGCAGCGTCAAGAAGCAAACCTTGGATAAAGGTATCTTCCTTCTTCAACAATTCAGCACGACCTTTGTTCTGCAAGAATGAAGTCATCCAAGCCAAATCCTCAATCATAGAGATTGGAACTCCCTTGATAAGACCTGCAATCCACTCAGCATCTGCCTGATAAGTAGTGAACTTAGGCTCGATTTCAGGCTTAGAACCGTCTCCGTAAGCCCAAGTGTTAGCACCACCTACAGTAGCGTTCTCCTTTGGATACTTAACGAATTCACCTGCCATAGTTCCACCAGGAAGTACGTTTCTGTAGTGGAAAGACTCATACTTAACCAAGATTGGATCTCTGAAGTCAGTTACGAAAGGCTCATAACCTGTGAAGTCAGAATAGTTGAAATCTTTCATGGTCATTTCCATGCCCTTACCAGACTTCACATTCTTAACCATCTCAGCGTGGTTAGCCTTCAAAGTCTCATGTAGAGACCATCCGAAGTTCTTACGCTCAACCTTCTGAGCAGCTTTCTCATTTGCATGAGCCAATGCCAAATCCATTTCTTTCTGGATGTCAGCGTGTTTTGCCTGCATATCAGCAGTCAACTTGTCCATTGCGTCTTTAACTTTTGCGTCAAATCCTGCAACGTCTTTTTCTCTTTCAGTAGAGAAGTTCTTCTTAAGAGTGGTTAGCTCTTCAGCTAGGAAGTCCTGAACTTCCTTAATTTGCAATTCTGCCATGATTTCTAAATGTAGATTTAAGTGATTCAATAATTAATTTATGGTCCAAATCGGCTTCTTTCTCTTCCAAAGTAGCAGGTGCTGGCTTTAGAATGTCATAAAGTGATTTCAATCTTTCTTCTAATTTTACTAATGTCTCATCAGTAGCATCTGATGTTCTAACAAACTTCTCAAGTCTGTCCAAGTACTCAAACGCATCTGTTTCAGACTTCAAGTCGATAAATGTAGTTTCAGGATTAGCTCCTAGAAATTGTACTGCTGATCCTTCAAACATAATTACTTCTTTAATAACATTTGCCTTTCTGCTCTGGTCAAAGTACTGTTTGTCCTTTGGTACAGAGAATCCAAAGCTATGTTGGTTAATAAGCCCTGATTCAACCATCTTCATGAAGTCAACTCCAAGAGCATGAGTGCCAATCTTAGCCTCATATCTCAAGCCCTTCATATCCTCCTCTAGGTTAGTAATAAGAGCTACTGACTTTCTTGAGTCATGGTCTAGCAAGTACTTAATAAGTTTCTTGCCTTGAGGTCCACGCTCCATGATGGTCTTAGTGAATGCACCTTTTTCGATAACATCACCATCCAAGTCTTTATTTCCGAACATTGCAAAGTAACCTGAAACAACTCCTTGTTTCATGTCTGCATCTTGAAAGCCTTGATTTATTCCTTTAGTTAGCATACTTGCGCTCTGTTCTTTAATTTCACCTAATTCTCTTAGTTTACTTCTACTCCATGATAGGGCAGCTTTTCCTCCCCAGGCATCGTACATCAAAAGACCACATCCATCCTCGTAAGAAGTAGAAGAAGCTAAATCAACTTCATGCCTACTTAGATAGCTGTATATTCTTTTAATCGTATCTACGCTAACAGCTTCTCCTTTAGCTAGTTGGTTGGCTCTCTGCTTTCCTACATCAGTTCCGCATGGTCCCCAACCATTCTCTTCAACAAATTTAAGAACTCTCTTGGCATTGTTTCTAACAGCTTCAGGATAGTCTGAATAGCTGTCAGCGTTTTTTATGCTAATTAATTCCATACACAAAGATTGAAAAAAACTATTAAAGTAACAAACTCATAGAAGATGACTAATTGCCTTCCTTGTATCTTCTCCATGCTCAAACCTATAGTAGTGAAACAAGTATATACCTTTAGCGATACCAATCCTTAATCTGTGTTGCATTACTTTCTTGCAGAAGTGGTAGTCAAAGAAATGCCCCTGTATCTGAATACCACCTTCAGGAAATCCACCAACCTGCCTCCACATACTCTTAGGAAACAACATAAACAGCCCACCAATTACCTGCTGTATCGGCATTACATTACATCCATGCTCTTTATACAAATCCACAGCAATCTTCCTATGGTTAAGCACATCAGAATCGTTGCTCTTCCTTCCTCCTACTAGCTGATAGTGCAAACCCAATCGGTTAGTCATGCAGCCTACTAGATCAAACTCTCCTGCTCTAGCTATGTCCTCACATTGCTGATATATCTTCTCATGATACATGGGTAGCGTATCAATGTCTCTAAGACAAATCCAATCGTTCTCAGGTAGCCTTTCGATTATTTCGTTTATAGCCCTGCCAATGTTCTTGTCTGATCTACCAGGTGTGATGTGATGCACACTAACGTTCTTCTTGTCCTCCTGTTGCTTCTTATGTGGCTTAACCTTGATGTATCTACTCTGCAATGATTGATGCTGAATGTTCTCCATCCTTGACTGCGTAACCCACATAGCAAATGGAACTGCTAACTCATCAACATCAGTATGCTCTTGAATAACATCCCACACCTTCTCCATGAGTTTATTCTGCACCTCGTTTCGATTCGACCGCACAAAGAAATTGTTGTGGTACAACCCTAGCTTATCGCTAAACCTCAGCTCCATGTAGTACCTAATCTGCCTTTTAACCATGTCTAAATCAATAGACCTAGTCATGGCAAACTGATAAACACTATTGTGCATTCTATGGGTAAACCATATCGGATGACTTGGAGGCTCTGCTATCAACCTTACATTTCCATCAATGTAGCAGACTAAATCGTATTCACTTAGATACACATGAGATAAGAACTTATACTTCCTACAATCTTTCTTATCATCTCCATCCACATCTATTATAGACCATCCATCAGCCTTAATATACAAGTCATCGGTAAATACCACAAAGTCCCACCCCTCAAACTTAGGGGCAGGACTTATCTCATCGTATCCTCCTAGAAGTACAGTATATACTACCTTCTTATTTCTCTCCATGTTCTATCATCGTAGAAATTTAAGTTCTTGTCACTACTAGCAAACCCAAACAAGCATTCATCTTTCTTTGCAATCATGCCTGGGAATCGCTCAGTCAAGTACTTGTCTAATGTAATCTTGCCTAGCCTACTTTTTACCTTGTCCGTATCCATCCAATAAAACGAACCACTATAGTGGAAGTCCTGAGGTACATAAGGAGGGCAAGGCAACAGCTTACCACATACACCTGCAAATATCTTATTGCCAAGTCTAGGTACATTCTCTAAGTTCTTTCTATACAAGTGAGAAATCCAAATGTCCAAGCCACTCCATATTGGCCTTGTGACACCTTTGCAATGACCATAGAAAGTCATGCCTCCATCTATTTCTGCTAAGGACTCTAAGAAGTGAAATGCCTCACCTGTTGTACTGATATTCTTGACAACTCGATACTCGCAATCTTTTGGCAGCATATCTACAATAGGTGCCAAAGAATAGTCCTGATCTACAGCAATCTTGACAATCTTTTGACCATCAAATACCTTCCAATAAACCTCTAATAGCTTTAGATTCAATACATGGTAATGTCCTAGCTTACCATTGAAATAAATGAAGTAGATTAAATTTTTTCTAGCATCAGAGTCCATCCTGTTGGGGTTAGTGGTCTTTCTAGTAGTGCATACCCTAGACTCTTCCAAAACTCAATCCACTCTGGCTCCGCCTTGATGTTAATGTGTCCCCATGCCTCATCTCCAGGCGTTTTATGAGGTGTAGAACTGAATAATATCAATCGTGGCTCTATAAAATCTACAGCCTTGACAATCTCCTCATCGGTCATGTGTTCTGCAACCTCAATAAACAGCATTAAGTCAGCAACCTTAGGTCTAGCAATCACCTTCAATTCAGGGTACTCTTTCTTGCAGTAATCTCTGTGACTCTTAAACACATCCAATGCCATGACATCAAATCCATTCTGTCGCATCACCTCAGCGTACACTCCTGTGCCACATCCGTAGTCAATTACATTTTCTGCATTAAACTTCTTGCAATACTCTGCTACACTAGTAGCCAAGTTTACAAATGCTACATTCTGCATAGTCAAGTTCATATCCTCGACCTCTGCTCGTAGGAACTCTTCCTCTGTTATTATCATCGTGTTTTGTTTATGGCATCATAGAAAGCAGCTTTATAGTCTGCTCTATTATTTCCTTCTTATCCATTCCTTCACTAAACTCAAACGTGTAGTCCTGGGCCTTGCACCAACAGCTATAGTCATCGCTCAATCGCTGTGCCTTAACTGTTATCTTCCCATTTAAGGGATCAAAGTTCTTCGTTAATATCTTCGTTTTCATCTTCCATGTCCATGTCGATGTCCTCCTCATCCTCTTCCTCCTCTACATACATCTCTTCAATCGGCTCGGTTTCTAAATCACCGCCTCGCATATCACTCAGCGGCATATAGTTAGTAGGTACCAACACCTGACTCTCGTCAACCAATGTTCCGTATCCTAGAGCTTCTCTAATCTCATCCTGACTGAATACCATCGCCTGACGCATCCAATGTACCAACTCCTTCTTATCGGCTTCCAATTCAGGATAGACGTCAGTATCTGACATCACTACCAAGGTGTTATCTCCATACCACTCTCTAGCCATCTTAGTCCAAACATCATCCATCTTTCTAAGCAATGGCAATACGCAGTTCGTAACCACTCGAGTGTCACCTGTCTCACTATTGGCTAATGTTCCCTGCGGAGTCAACAACTGAGATGGGTATCCGTAGATATTCGCTATCTGTCTCTCCAAGTCCTGATTAAAGTCCAAGATACCCATGTCCACAGGACTCAAGCCTATCTGCACCCACTTCAGGTCACTAGGAGTCACAACAATATCTCCTGCGTTATGCGCACCCATGTGGTTCTGTCTGAACGAATCGTTAATCGCTACAGCCTGCTCGGCAGTCAACTCTGACTGATCTGCGTGTCTAGCGTTACCGCTAACAATACCACTAGGACCCATGTTGGCAAACAACGACCCCTGAGCAACATCTGCAAATCTCTTCTGAGAAATTACATTCAAGCTACTTCTTAGTGGACTCAAACCCCAGAACGTACTCTCATATCCTTGCCACTCAGAAACAGGGTTGAAGTACTTAAAATGTGCTATCTGACTATTCGGGATTATATTCTCAAAGTTATACGTTATCGCATATCCTGCCAACGGCTGTCTTCTATCTCCTGACATTACAGGCTTCACAGTCGGACTCGGCACACTCCACAACTCTACAGGCTGCTTGGCTCGCAATCCAACCCCAGGCACGCTCGCATAGACAATCGCATTTCCTGTAATCAACAGATACCCTGCAACCTCTTCTCTAAGCTGTCTGCCTGTGCTAGTCGGGTTCGGTCTGTCCATCAGCTCCAAGAACGGATGCTGCTCAATAGATTCAAACGCCTTCACTCTAAGCTTAGCCAACTCAGTAGCATTCTCTCTGCTCTTTACATACTTTTTCTTAGCAAAGTACTTTTCTGCAAATCGCTTGTCCTTGACCTTATACATCATCGGAACTGCATCAGCAGACTTCTCTACAATCTTAGAAACCACAGACTGTACTACAGGGATACTCTTATACGCCTTATCTATAAATATGCTGTCCTTTGCATCGTAAGGCATCCAAACCCCCTTTATATACTGCCATTGCAACGCCTGTGGTAAGCCTAGCTCCTTAGTTCTAAATGCCTTGAGAAGATTCATCTATTTCTATTTTATTTGTAAAAGTACAAATTTTACCTAAATAATTTCCCCCTTATCAGCACAAACCCCTCACCCTTCTTTTTCACCATCAACTCAGTCAATCCCCATACCAACGCATCCACTCTATCGGGTGACTTCCCTCTCTCAGGATCGAAGCTCACCATCTGATTCTCCAATGCAGGGAACGACCCTACGTGGTACACCTTCCCCTGCTCATACAGCGAGTACACAGGCTCCGCTCTGACATACTTCCCCTTCGTAGCAGACACCAACTTCACCCTCGTGCCAACCCCCTGACTCTTCAACACAGCCTCCACCATGTCCCCACCCTGATTCTTCTCCGCCACAATACAATCCGCATTCCACCTGAACGCAGCGTCATTGGCAATCTTACTCCAATGATTCGGAGAGTACTTCCCACTCAAGTCCTCCAACACATACGCATTCCCATCCCTGTCCTTCCCACACACGATGATACCTGTCTCATCACTATCCATGTTCGCAGTAATCGCAGGGTCCAACGCCACCACAATCCTATTCAGGTTCGGTGCCTCTGCCAACCTCGCCTTCTTAATAATCTCCCTGTTCCACAACAAGCCATCCTTATCATCCAACCACACTCCCAAGAACAAGTGTGCATACCGATGCGGGTTCTCCACCTTCGACTTCTCAGCAGCCTTCACAAACGACTCACTCAAGTTCTGCTTATTATCCAAGTATGTAGTGTGGATGTAAGTCGTATCATCCCGCTTATCCCTAACAAACTGCTTATATATCCAATGACTCTTGAAACTAGGGTTCATCACCAAGATCACCCTGTTCGGCCTATCCTTAGCCCTAATACTCAAATCAATCTTATCAAACACATCCTCATCACCCAATTCTTCAGCCTCATCCAATACCCATGTCGTCACATTCGCAATCGACTTCAAGTTCGCAGTCGCAGTACCATGATTCGTCTTAATACCCCTGAACAATATCTTTGACCCAGTCCGCTTATTTATAATCTCCGTCTGAGTAATCTCAAAATCACCCTCCTTACCCATTATCTCAATCTTGTCTATAAACTCAGGGATAATCGAAATAAACGCAGACACCAAAGTCCATCTCGTAAACAATATCACATGACCCTTCTCATAAGTCAAGTTCAAGAGAAACAATGCCAAGGTCCATGACTTACCCGAACCACGACCACCTGTAATCAAGTAGTACCTAGTCTCAGGATTCTCATAGAATAAAGGCTTGTAGTCAGGTAAGAGCTGAATCATTGAATATCTGAATTTTCACCATTTTGATTTTCCGTTTCATTCCTGTACACTCAGGACAAGGGGTACCCCCTTTTTTGAATATCTGAATTTTGGGCATTTGGGTTTCCCGACCGGTTCCCGTACACTCAGCAACACGGGTACCCCTATATTGATTCATATTGATTCATATCATCCTCAGCGTCAGGAGATTCTAGGCCATGGATGGCCAACGACTTCAAGCCATGGGTGTCTAGGCCATGGATGTTTTGGAGATCAATGACCTCAGCTTCCTTGTATTCTATCTCCTTTGTTATCCAACTAATTGGAGGCGCTATGCTTTCTCCATTGGTGGTGATGTCCAGTTGTTGTTTAGGCATCCCGAACCGGTAACTAAGCCACAGTTTAATCGCTTGGGTATCTCCCTCCTTGACTTTATAAAGCAAGGCTTTCCAAATCTCACTTGGAACGCTGACCGCATCCATCTGCTCGATGATTTTAATCTCCTGGATTTTTGGCTTGCGACCCGCGCCTGGGCGAGCTCCTCCGTTTTGTCCCATGTTTATTGAATGAGGGAAAAATTCCGATTTTTTCTGAATAATCAGTCTAAAGGTAATCCATATAAACAAATAATATATTTAAAAAAAATAGACAATTCCCTTGCATTTAGTACAAAGTTTTGCATCCTTTGAGTATCGAAAACGGCCAAACGGGCTCAAAAAGCGGTAAAATTCAACTTAATCTAAACAAAGTACAATTTAAACAACTAAAACCATGGAAAGTACAACAACACAAGTAGAGATCAGTCGCTTCGAGGCATTCGCTTTGTATAAGCATTACTGCGAAAAGGTTAAAGAGTGCCAAGCAAAAGGTTTATTAATCCTAGCTGAAGAGTACAACTTAAAGTCTTATAAGTGGCTAGACATTGCAGTAGCGATTGAAGAATCAAATAGCGATGGAATAAACGAATTCCTAAAGGTTAACTGAAGAGACTTAATTAGTCGAAACTGCCGAAAGGCAGTCTTAACCAATAAACTATTTACACATGAAGAAAACACTTAGAGTACTCGGACAGATTATTTACTTATTAATTGCACTTAGCCCTATCTTTTTCTTGGGTTACTTGCTAGGACTTAAACTACTTTAAACACTTAAACATGGAAAAGAAACTATTTGTAATTGACGGATATCGGATTTGGGCAAATGATTACCAAGATGCTTTAAATCAATATCAAATGATAATTAAATTTTAATCACTTAAACACAAACACAATGGAAAATTTAACAGAACAAATCGCAAAGGACTTCCTAAAGTCAAAAGGGTACTTCGTTGAGTACTTATTTCATCGCCACATGGTTACTCGAAACTATAACGCAACAGATGAGGAAGCGGATGAGATTCTATCTAGTGTCTTATGCGATGGAGGTATTTATGAAATCGTAGAGGATGGGATTGAAATCCTATGTGAACCCGATAATAAACCTTTTGAGGAACTCACAGAATTCGATGTGCTAGAGATGTCAAGAGAGAGTTTGATAAACTTTTTGTATTACCACGACAGAAATGGAAGTTGGGACGATGGGGACGAGTTCCCGCATCTTTGGATGGATGAGGCTAGAGAATTTGCTATCCGTTATATTCTAGGTGAGGAAAATCAATCTGAAGAGTTCGGATACCCTACGGAAAACCAACACTTCCTAAAATTGACATTGGAGAAACTTAATAAATAAAACATGGAACAAATTATAAAAGAATTAGAGGGAATTGAAAAGTCGGGATTTGGAATTGTTGGATATTCCGATAAATCTAAAATGAGGCTTTTGTATGCTTTGGAAAACATAGAGTTTACAGAACATATGTTTTATTTTTCGGGAGGTGGGTTTCTGCATTTGTTTCTACACCTAAAGGACAAAAAAATAGTTTCTATCCATTTTGCAGATTTAAACATTGAATTGTCATATCGGCCTTGGAATTGTCTAGATGATTATTTGGATATGCAAGAAGAGGGCGAGGGATTTGGATTTGAATATAATAAACCAAACTATGACCAAAGAATACTTGGAGACGATTGGACACCAAAAGAATTTCACAACTTATTTAAATAACTAAAACACACACACACCATGAGAACAACAGAAAATTTTTCAGTCGCCTACCTAGAGGCTAAAGGCAAGGCAATCATTTGGAACGCATACGCGGAGAACTTCGCAAGTGAAGACATAATGGAGGAGGGATTCAATCCCAACAGCGGATATGTTTACCTAGCCTTAGAGAATGGGGTAACCATTGCTAGTTCATTCGGTCAAGATGTGGAGTTCATAGTATATGACCATGAAACAGATGAGGAGATGTTTTTCGATTCTATTAATGAACTAAACAACTATTTAAACAAATGAAATTTTATCCAACTAGCGAAACATCAAAACAAGAGGTTTTAGAGTACGCAAAAGAAAATCTAAGCATTGAGGATGCTAAAAAAATCCTAGAGAAACACGGCTACTTCGTTGGCAATCTATGGCACATTGACGATGTGATGAACAATTACGAATGTGACGAGGACACCGCACAAGATATCTTATATAAGTCCATGACAAACGATTACACATTTACGGCCATTCACGATTCAATCGCATTCTTTGCGGAGGAATCAAATTTGGAATTTAAATAGGTTAACCGATGAGGCTTGACTAGCCGAAACAAGGGGAGGGTAAAACCTCCTTTTGTCTTAACCATAAACACAAACACAATGAATAATTTAAGTAAAACAGAATGGCAAGACATCGCCAAACAAAAGGTTTTTAAATCTTACAATGAGCATTTTTCTAATCAAACAATTTTAGAAGAGTATTTAGATGAAAACTCAGCCTATTTTTATTTATACCTTGATGGTGTAGCGATTGCAAGTATGTTCGGGGGAGAGGTTGAATTTATGATTTATGATGAGGAAAGAGATTGCGAAAAGATATTTTACACGATTGAAGACTATAAATTGTTTGTCTGCCGTATAGGATCAGTCAGACAATTTTAAATTTTAGCTATTTTAAGCCATTTTAAGACACTTTAATCATTTGCCTATGTAACACCATCAAAATAAAAATATCGTCCCGCTACGTGCTTAAAAATAGCCCTTGTTGCCTTGCTAGGTTTGGCGTTGCCATGCCATGCCGTGACGCGCCCAACCGCGCCCAAGGGCAACCGCGTGCCTATGCCCCATAGTGGAAAACATGGGGTAGTGGAAAACATGGCCTAGTGGAAAACATGGCGGTTTGACCCATAGTGGAAAACAAAACCCATAGTGTAAAACAGAATGATTCTAAATAAGCCCCTAGTGGAAAATAAAACCACTTGCCCAGGTGGTAGTGGAAAATAAAATCATTCCGACCTGGGTGGTAGTGGAAAACAGAACCGGTTCTAGAACCAGTTCGAACCGGTTACAAAACCCATAGTGGAAAATAAAATGTTGGACTTGTCCCCCATAGTGGAAAAAAAAATCACCCTAGTGGAAAAAAAAACTAATAATTTATTTGCATTGAATATAGACTTTTGTAATTTCGCTTATCACTAAACACTTTAATCATGTTAAAAGACCATTATTACTGCTTAGACCAGTCAGGGTTGACCCTCGAGCTGGAATCCTTCGAGAACCAGGGCATAGCCTTGGAACTCTATTTCGGAGGAGGTAAATCCCTCACCTTGGATATCTACGATGACCTGACGGAGAAATTCTCAGACCACTACAGGACTATCTGCTCGGTGCTAGATCCATTTATTGTTGAACAGTTAGAACAGGAGGTTAAGAAATGTTTTATGAAATGATGTCAGCCCAAGAGTACGGTGTACTGAAGGGATATAGTGAAAAATCAACCCGAGTGCATCAGATCATCAGGTCTGGTAAATTCCCTGCTGAGTGGGTGCAAGCACCTAAGAAGATAGGAAATCAATGAGTAGTATTTGTAGACCCTAATTGGATTAAAGATGGTAGAGGATAGAATAAGGGAATGGATACTTGAAAACTATGGGGAGCTACCCGATAGTGTAAAACATGATATGATGATGACCTTCGAGCTGTATTGGGATCAGTTTAATTTCAGATATGCAGAAATTAAAACACTAGAAACCTATAAACATTTGAAGCCATGAAAGAGCTAGTAAAAACATTAGACCAATTAATCGGAGAACTTTACTTAATTAAAACAAACACACAAACACATGAAAGAACTAATTGCAATCCAGGCGGAGCTAAAGGCTCCAAAGAATCAGTTTAACGCATTCGGTAAGTACAAATACCGATCTTGCGAGGACATCTTAGAGGCTCTCAAGCCCCTGCTGTTAAAGTACGAATGTACCTTGACTATAGAGGATGAGGTTAAAGAAGTAGGCGGTATAGTATTTATTGAATCTACCGCTGCTATTCAGGTGGATAAAGAAGGTAGAACAGAAGGCAGAGCGGTCACAGCTCAGGCAGGGATCGACATCAACCGCAAGGGCATGGACATAGCGCAGTCGTTCGGGAGCAGCAGCTCATATTCTCGAAAGTATGCGCTCAATGGTTTATTTCTCATAGATGATACCAAAGACCCTGATACTACGAATGATCATGGTGCAAAAAAGGAGGAGCTTAGTCCAAAGCATCCTAAGTGGCAAGGAGCCAAGGATTCCCTAGCTAGTGGAAAAGTAACTATTGAGCAGATTAAGGCTGTGTATATATTAACAGCTGAAAACGAAAAACTTCTACTAGGATGAATTTTAAATGCAGAGCAAGTGCCTTGGGTAAGTTAATGACTAACCCAAGGTCTAAGTCTGAGACTTTATCCCAGACTACAAAGAGCTACCTAGAGGAATGGGTAAAAGAGCAGATTTACGGAATCAAGAAGCAAATCAATTCTAAGTACTTGCAGAAGGGTTTAGCCTTAGAGGATCAGGCTATAGAGTTCTATTCTGTTGCAATGGATAAGGACTTCATGATAAAGAACCTAGACCACTTTGAGGATGATTTCTTCACAGGTACACCTGACTGTATGCACGTGGGTGTAGTCTATGACTTCAAGACCTCTTGGGACTGCTTTACATTCCCTCTATTCGATCAAGAGCCTGACATGGGATACTACTATCAGCTCCAGGTTTATATGCACCTGACAGGGCTTAGAAAGGCTAAGCTAGTGTACACGCTTCAGGACACCCCTGACTACCTGACCCATGAAGAGCCTGTGAGCTACGCACATGTAGATAACAGCTATAGAGTAAAAGAGTTTGAGATAGAATATGATCCTATGGTAATTGAGACAGCCAAGGCTAGGATTCAAGAGTGTAGGGACTATGTTAAAGAACTACTAGCATGAGCGATATAACCATGTGCGAGGGCATAGATTGCCCCATCAGGAGCAAGTGCTACAGATATACGGCTATTCCGAATTACTACCAGTTTTACTTTATTGAAACGCCTTACCAATATGAGTACTGCGATATGTTTATATCCATGAAGGAGGAAGAAGATTTAAAGAATAAGAAATTTGTAAACACTAGAGAAGAAGAACTATGAAACAGACAGCAGTAGATTACATTAGACAGCACTTCATTATGGATGAGGAATTTGAGAAATTATTTCAAGATGCCAAAAAGATGGAAAAGGAGCAGATGTTAGAAGTTAGTAAAGAAGGCATTTTTTCTACACATGAATTTGAACAATACTATAAACAAACCTACGGAGAACTATGAACTTTATTGAATTAGAAGAAGAGCATCTAGGCAGCCTAGA
>Ga0181343_1000163_pt1 | contig 32243 bp, 29 predicted proteins | sample Su13VDMLBSD_FD_130110 | JGI IMG/M metagenome (GOLD analysis project Ga0181343, IMG submission 130110) | Freshwater viral communities from Lake Michigan, USA - Su13.VD.MLB.S.D | ecosystem: Environmental > Aquatic > Freshwater > Lake | place: USA: Michigan | collected 2013-07-15
AGTAAAAAGAAAAGGAGTATGGATACATACATTTGGCAAGACTGAAATGGATGCCTTTAACTCTATGTTTGACCTGATAGAAGAAATGAATAACAATCAAGACAAATAAACTATGGCACAACAGCATGAATTTATGTTAGGTGAATCTGGCGGTGAGACAGCAGTCAATTGGTTACTATATGAATTACAAGACCAATTCCCCAAAGAACTATCACAAATGGATGATTCCAAATTTGAAGCAATATTTAAGAAAGCAAGACAGATTGAACAACAATTGCTGAAAGAAATGTATTTAAGAGGTATTGAAAACTATGACCTAACATTTAAAAGAAGATAAAATGACACACAAACTGATTAAAACAGACAACTACCTATTGGTAGTAGATGATTCGGGGATTGAAGTAGGTGATTACTATTGGAATAAAGAATATCCATCACAAGTATATAAACGACATCATTACAACACATCTTCTGATTACAAAAAAATCATTGCCCACCTCCCACTCAACGGTTCACCCATCCTTGAAGGTGTAGACTTACTACCACCTATTGAGGATGATGTTGAGATACTTATACCCTTTCCTGAATATCATTGTAGAGATGGTAGAGAGATAAAGACTTGGATGGATGGTTGGGAAGAAGGTCATAAAGAAGGTTATCAAGTTGCCCGTGAGAAGTATAAGTACACAGAGAAGGATATTACAATTCTTAGGAATACTCTTGTCGGTATATTACCAACAACAAATCCTACTGCTTGGGAGATAATTAAGGCTATTAAAAACTATACAGTATGGTTTGATGAATACATCCAATCCCTCCACCAATACCCAACAGAGTTTGAGTGTGAGATGGTAGACTTCACAGTAACTAAAGAAGTTGATTACAGTATAACTTATAGTGAACATGAACTTAAACCCAAAACAATCACCACCGCCCAAGGAGTACAATGGGTGGGTAAATACAAGTAAACATGTACTATAAACTTAAATTGGAATACGTGGACTATCTTAATAACACTATTAAATCTACTGAAGTTTGGGTAACAGAAGAAGAGCTGAGTAGTAGCAATAGTATTGATGGTTTAAAGGCAGCTGCTGAGCGACTTATTGATAAGTATAGAAGTGATAATTACAAAAACAAAGACCATGAACAAAATAGAAAGAGCAATAGAAGACACGAGAACTGAACTTAAAAGATTAAGAAACAATAAACTCTGCATTGATGCAAAAATAGAAGCATTAGAAGAACAATTAGAATCACTTGAAAGTATAGAAAGAACTAATTCAATACCACATTATATTCCAAGCGTAGTGGTAACTAAAGAAGAAATAGCAATGAAGAGATTTGATGATTGGAAGTTGTACAACAAAGACAACTTTGACTTAACAAATGAATGCACTTTCACCGATGGATTTTCAAGAGGTGCATTGTGGATGCAAGGACAATTAAATCAAAACAAATAAACTATGGCACAACAAACAGACATTGAGATAATAAAAGTAGAGGCAAAAGAGGTAGCTATCAGCACTAATAAAACCTTTTATGTATGTGCCTATTGGAATAAACATGGTATTTTGAGTTTCAACACCCCATCGGAATCAAAAGAAGACCAAGAGAGATATGCTTTATTAATGAGCAAATACGTAGAACATACTTGCATATATAAGTTTGATATTGACATACCTAAATACAAATAACATGGCACTAACAATCGCAACAATATCTCTTTGCCTATTCATCGTATTGATACAACACCTATTTAATTGGTATATTAGGAAACTTAATGATATAATGGAAGAGCACGGAGGTGGATTAATTATAGCATCAAGTGTATTAGTATTCGGTATAACCTATGTTCTATTCAAACTATTATTAGAAATAAACAAATAAACTATGGCACAAACAGAAGACGTATACGAGAAGTTTGACAGAATGCTTATTCTAGGAAATGAAATAATAGAAGACATTAAAACAAGGATTTCCGTAAACCCTGACATTGTTGAGATGCAGGAAAATAGTTGGCTATATAGTATAATGTCTAACATATTAGACGACAATAGAATAAACGATTTGAAAGATAGACTTAAGTTATTTGATAATGAAATTAATACACAATGGGAAAACAAACAGCAGTAAATTGGTTGGTTGAACAAGTAAATTCAGATTGTCTTAACTCCTCATTTATAAGACCCGAACTTATTGAGGAGGCAAGTATAATGTTTTATAATCAAATGATTGACTTTCATAAATGGATGATTGAGAATGATACAGAAGAAAATGCAGAAATCTATTTTGGATATTCATATATTGATATGCTAAATAAATATTATAAGGACAGTTATGACCGAGCAGCAGATACAGAGTAAGAGGATAAAGGAGTTAGAGGCTCAGGGATACTACGTTATTAAGCTTATTAGGACTAATAAGAATGGTATCCCTGACCTCATTGCTATACCACCAAACTCTGACGTGCTGTTCAGCGAAATCAAAAGACCGGGCGGAAAGCTTTCAAAGTTGCAGGAATTTAGAATCAAAGAACTTAATCAAATCGGAATTAAAACAGAAGTGTATGGAAAGGAATGATTTAGAGGTGCTACGTGATATTATAAATATGGTTCTAGTAACAGACGTAACTGCAAAGAAAAGAATGAGATACTTAGTAGAGGGAAGGATGATTTTTGCAAAGATACTCAGAGAGTATGGGTACAGTCTGAACAGAATAGGTTCATTTTTAGGCAAAGATTATACCACCATAATACACTACACTAGAACAATAAATAAACTATTGGATGTAGATATTGAGATACTAGGTAAGTATACAAAGTGCAGGGAGTTGTTTATACTAGAGAAGCAGCCAACTGAAGAGTTGACAACAGAGTATGATTTAAAGAATGAGATATTCAGATTAAGCACTAAAATTGCCTACCTGATAAATGAAAACACTTTGTTGAAAGAAAAGATGGCAAATATGAAGAAAGACTTGGCAGGTAATGATAAAAGATTAAATAGAATTGTTAATTTTATAGACGAAAATACTCCGGTAGGTCATGAGTTTATAATTGAAAGGAAAATAAGGAACATGTTTGATGAATAAGGAGCAGCAATATGAAAGGGGTCGAAGAATTTCGTTTATGACGGAGGGATACCACGACCTTGTCACTAAAATTTACGATAATTTGGTAGACAAGCAATATATTGACGCACGGATTAACATCAAATCGCTAATGCGAGACCTTAGAGAAGCAATTAAAATAATGGAGGATGATGATTTTTGAAACAGAGCAAGACCTAATAAGGGAGAAGAAGGCAATTGAAGTATTCGTAAAGATTTTTGAAGGGTCATTTAAAAAGTTAGACCCACACGATATAGACTACAAAGTCTTTGACAAGGAGGGTAAACTAATCTCATACGTTGAGGTGAAGGGTCGAATAAGAACCATGCATGATGCATACCCTCTACCTATATCAGCGAAGAAGCTTGTCAAGTTGGTTGACAAGAGGATAACGCCCGTAATAATTTGGGCGTGTGAGGATGGTATTATCTACGGCAAAGCGAATCAACTTGAAGGAACACTAAAGTGGGGAGGTCGCCCTCCCCGTGAAAGTGCTACCTCAGACGATGAGCTTATGGTGTATTACGATAAGCAGAGAGGTCTGAAGTATGTAAGGTTTGTCTAGAGTTCTCTTCGCTTTCTTTTGAATGTTCCGTCAGAGTTCCTTGCTCTTTTCTTTTTCTTGGGAGCAGTGTAGTCATACTCTTCGTCTTCCATTCTCCTAATCTCTTGGTTCAATAACTTCTCTGCTTCTTTTTCTGCCTCATGCTCTCTGAACCATTTAGAATCCTCTCCAAAGTTTTGCTCCCATAAGTCTTTGTTGTACCTCTTGAGTTCTGTTTCGGTATCATACTCTTCTCCGGTTGCAGGGTCTACGAGTAAAGACTTCTTTAAAGAACGCTCAGCTTTGTTTTTCTTTTCAATCTGAGTCTTCTGCTGTGAAGTTGCTTTAAGTTCCTTTATCTTCTCATTTATAGCATTAAGAATTTCGGGGTCAGATGTTTCTTGTTTTACATTCTCAAACGCTTCTAGCTTCTGCTGTTTATTCTCTTCTCTATCTTCTGTTCTTTCTACCTTTTCTTTCTTCTCTTGAGAGCTTTTCCTTGCCTTTTTTGAATCCTTAATACCATATCTAACAATGCTGTTAACCTCAGATGGAGCAAGTCCAACATTTGTCATTAATGCAGGAACAATAAGCATCTTCAGAGCGTCTTGTGCATCAGAAGATATTGTCTTCTTTTTGCCAAAGTCATCGGTATATTCTCCTGTTACAGACAGTTTTATTATTTCAGCTAATTGAGATGCCCGTTCAAGAGATATACCAAACAAACCTGCACTTTGGAAGTACTCTCCTGATTTTGGAGAGTACATAGCAACAGGAAGTTCTGTTACATCCTCAATTTGTTGTGTTATAGCAGCACCTATCTCTTGAATTGGCTTATCTAAAATAGGCAAAGGAGAAAAGATGTCAGTAAATGTTCCCGTCCTAGCACCCTTTATAATGTTGTCAACCCTCTTTTCATACTCCTCATCATCCTCATCTATCCCCATTATTGCCTTTGACAAACTGCCTAACAATATTGATATGCCGATTGACACCAATCTAAATGTTGCCACCTCAACACCAAATCCTGCAAGAGACCTTGCTGCTATGTCCTTATCTTCTTTTGAAGATGTCTTATTGGTTAATGTAGCAAGGTCAGCACCCAACCTAGATGCTTGGTTCATTCTGAAGCTAGCAAATGGCATTATTGTTTTAACCAACAATTGAGTTGACGATTCTCTGCTTGCAAAAAACTTTCCTGCTAGGTCTGAATCTGACACGTTCTGTTGCCTATCAACCATACGCTGAGCGTAGTTGGCAGCATCCTCATTTAGTTTATGAGTAGAGTAGTCTAAATCTTTTGTATCAATACCCTGCTTTTGCAAAGATTGTTCATAGTACGTAAGCCAAGATGCTCTAGCAATAAATACATCCGGCTTAACCAAGAATGTATCTAGCCACCACTTGTTCAGTTTTTCAATGCCATTGATAAGCTTTTCACCCTTAGACTTTGATACCTCTTCTACCAACTTATTTAATGACTCTACTTGTGCCTGAGACTCAATACCTCTATTGGCAATTGAGTATCCTGAATTATTAATAAAGTCGTTCTTAGCTTTATTAAATGTTGCAGACAAGTCTAGCTTACCTTTTGCATTGACAAGAGTGTTAAGCATAACAGGAATAACCTGCTTGAATGGTTGAGTAAAACCACCCAACGCTTGACCAACACCAATGGCGGCAATCTTATTAAGTTTCTTTACTACCGAAGCTAACTCATCATTAGAATAAGGATTCTTATTCCTTATGTTTCTAATGTACATATCAATCCTTCCCGGTTTTCCTTTTTTACCCTTTATGATTTCTGCATCATCAGAATTAGGAAACACGCTTTCAAAGTCAGGAGAGTTCAAGAATGCTTCAATCTGTCTTATAGGTGCAGCAGTATTAATGTCAACCAATGCATCATACATTGAGTTTGCATTGTTATTATCAAATGACAAATCAATATACCTACCCTTAGACAATGAGTCGGGTCTAACTGCTTCCATCAAAACGCCTGTCTCCCTTTGGTATAAATCGTTTGTTCCGCTATTGACCAAGAACGCAGACTCACTATTGCTAATCTCTACAGCACCCGTATCTGAGCTAAGCGTAAAGAACCTATCAGGGGTGTAGTTAATATCCTTGTCTAGTTTTTTATTGTATACGTTTTCAGCTACCTCAGCTAATTGGTCGTATTTATTGTTCCACTCATCCAACCAAAAGTTAATACCTTCTAGGTTTACTTCGTCTACTTTCTTTTTTACTTCTTCAATTGTATTTGAATCTGCTAGTATATTATCGTAAACTTTTTGATATAGTTCAGCTTTAGCCTTCTCTTTGTCATTTCCTTTTTTAAGTGCAGTTATTGATTCTTTTATAAGACCTTTCCTTCTATTGAACTCAGCCTTCATCTCCTGCTCAGTACCAATAACATTCCTCATCATAAAGGCTGCCATGCCCCTTTCAGTGTTGTTATATGAAGAGTTAAATGCTTCTCCATTTGCTTTCTTATCGTAGAATAAATTAACAAATCTATCTACAATTTTATTGGCTTCTGTTTGCGCAGCTGCTTTCTTATTGATAAGCTTTGTTAATCCCATCTTATCCATCACCATGCCTCCTGCAGTAACACCTTTAAACATTCTTTCAAAAAGAACATTAAGGTTTGTGGTCTGCTCTCCTAAGAATCTTGCAAGCAATGGAGAGCCGTACTTCCTTAGTTTAAAAGCTTTTATTCCCTTTGCCTTAAGTTCTTTTGTACCTACAATTCCATTGTATTGTGAAACGACAGCCTCCATCCTTGCAGTAGATTGATTCTGCAAGAAGTTAGCAAGAGCGTCAACAGCCTGAAGTGCTTCTTTAGGACTAAGAACATTCAAGTCCATAGCCATGAACCTATTAACCACATCCTTTTGAGAGTCAGTGAACTTAACATCCTCACCCGTGAATGGGTCTTTGCCTGTTCTCATCGCATCCTTTATGATGCTTGAGTATATACCAAACGCTCTGTTAATAGTATCTCTGATGATGCCCTCATTGTATTTGGTAATAGGTTTATCACTCTCTAACAGCATCATCATATCGTCATAGCTAAACTCAGATACGTCAATTCCCATAAGGCTTTGTATCTCAGCAGCCTTTTCTGCACGCATCATTTTGTCTTGAGCGTCCAACGTATCCTTAATATATGCAGATGCATCTTGAACATTAACGGTACTAGCGAATGACACCTTCTGACCTCTAATGGTTGACCCTTTGATGGCTTCCTTTATCTTAGATGCCATCTCATTATACTCGTCAATGTCTTTAACCATTGATGGGTCTATCTTGATAAACTCCTGACCCAAGTCTCTGAGGTTGGCATCTTTGTCTTTGTTCTTTGAAAGCTTGGCAATATCTCTCTTGGTGCTCTTTGCTGAACTCAACTTTGAATTATACTCAGCATCGTTAAAGACCTTGGTCATGTAATCAACAAACTTTGACACTGATATTTCGCTGAGCATATTTACCTTACCAAACCTTGCAACAATGTTCGCTGCTTGGCTGACAGTAATCTTACCGGTCTTTTGCAGGTCACGGATTTCATTTGCCAAATCTTTGGCTGCGTCTTTTGACAACTGCCTTATCTGACTTATGATTTTAAGCTTGTCTTCCCTAGACACATTTGTAATGTCTTTTAGTGCACCAAGGATACGACCTATAGACGGGGCTCTTCTAGCAGGAGCACCTGCCTTTGCCCTTGCTTCCCTTTCTAGGATTTTCTTTTGTGCATCATTTGCATTTTGGTATACCTCTGAGTTCCTAACAAGGGTATCAATGTTGCTAATCATTCTAGCTTCAGGAGTGCCTCTTCTTCTTTGGCGTTCAATCATAGCACCAACCTTATCCATCAACTCATTGAAACCATCTTGAATCTCAGATATGTTAAGTATATCCTTGACCAATTGCTGAGAGATGTTATTGTCAGCAGATACTTTCCTGATGGCATCACGTAGCATCATACCACCCTTGACCAATGCCTTAAGTGTTTTCACTACTAATTGTACAGTAGATAATGGTAATGCAAGTAGAGCATCGTTAGCACCACCACGAAGCCTTTTTGTTATTGCATTATCTACTTTATCAAGAGCGTTTAGGACACTGAGCATATTATCCTCGTTATCCATATCCAAATCAAGCATCGCTTCAATTGAGGATAAGTCTTCTGCAGTAGGTCCGGCTTCCTCTTCTACAACAGGTTTTGCTTTTGGTTTTGGTGGCTGCTTTTCTTCCATGTCAGCAGCCTTTCCTTCTGTCCATGTCCACTTGGGCATAAGACCTACCTTCTGTTCTGCAAAAACAGTGTCCTCAACTTTCGCTGTTTTGTTCTGCTCTCCATTAGGTCCGTAGTTCAACCATGAATTCTGTCCTCTTGTCTCGCTTGTTATAGCACCAATAGCTGAGCCTGTAAATAATCTTACGTGAGCTTGCCAAGCATTCTCTTCTCCCCTTGCTCTAAATCCTGCACCTTCTAAGCCATGACCAAACGCATCATGTACTGCACGGAAAAGGTCATTGGCTAATACTGTTTTCATTTCACCACCCGGTCCACCAACCGCCCATTTCAATCCCGTGTCAGCTAACATTGGATTGTTTTCTACATCTATTTCAGTTAAACCACCATCACCATATCCATCTGTAGTTGGGAATACACCCATCTCTTTATTCTTTCGCAAATCACGGATAGCATTATATGGAGTTGATGCATACTCAGCATTACTAGGTATGTTCAAATCCATAAACCAAAACTTATATCCTGCATCTTCCAATGCCTTGTATTGGGCAATTGTTTGCTTGATAAGGTTCTGATACGCTTCCTTTACTTTGGGATTCTGTGGGTCATTAGCCATTGCCTCATAGGCATCAGCTATTCTCTTTGCTCTTTTCTCGTCTACTTTGACGTACTCTGCCTGTCTTTTGAAGGGGATTCCGTTGTCTTTTGCATACTTTTCTGCAACGGCAACAAGTTGTGGGTCCGGTCCGTTAACGCCCGGAACTGACGGTGCACCTTCAAGAGGCGTAATTGGGCTGCTCTCTGTCCGTCCTGTTCTGTCTCCGGTTGGTTGGGGTCGTACTGTTTCATCTTTTGCTAATTTAGTTTTTTTCTTTGATTCAGCCTTAGCTTTTTTTGCAGCTTCTTTTTCAGCAGCCTTGGCTTTTCTTTTTACTTCCTTATCAAACTCTTTCTTTCTTGTCTTATTAATTTTATTTACAAGAGCCTTCTTTGCTTCTTCTTTAGTATCGTATCCATCTTCCGATAGTTGAATACCATCCTCGTCTTCAACATTCCAAGTGACATCACCGTATTCATCAGTAAGTTTTGTAAGACCACCAACAGTGTCTCCGTTTTCATCCTCTAATGAAACTGTTATGGATGAAAGATATGTAGACATTCTACCACTTTCTAACTCCCTTTCATCTTCTTCGTAATTAGTGGCATTGTCTCTTGTAAACTTGCTATGAGACAATTCACTTTCAGTTATTGGGACGTACTGCTCTACCTCAAGTACTGCTTCAGCAACGGGTGCAACCTCCTGTGTCTTTGAGGACACTATAGGGTTAGCTTGAAGGTCTGCTTCTAAGTCAGCAATGCTTTGCTCAATATATGATATGCTACGTTCTTGGGATTTCTTTGCCTCTTCAATAGTCTGTCCTCTTGTAGCACTTCTTTCCTCTAGGTTTTCAGACTTAATAAAGTCAAGCAAGTCTTTTGAACTTTGCAATGCAGCTAACCTTGGGTCTTGGTCGTACAATTCTTTGTACTCATAATTTGGCTTTTGAGATTCAGTCTTCTCATCCTCAATAATATTTTGAACACTTAACTGTGCCCTTTTCTTATCCTTCTTTTCCTCTACAGATGCATCAAAGTCATCCAACTCTTTCTTGGCTGCATTGTATTCTTTTATTGCTGCCTCAGTATCATCTGCCCTCGCCATGTTCTTCTTGGCTTCAAATACTTTATCGCTAATCCTATTCCTTTCAATGTCTTGGTCTACTTCTTCTTGGACGACTTCTGCTTGGACACCTTCTTCGGTAGTGACTTGAGGTCCTGCTTCGGGTTCTCCTTCCGCCACTTCTCTGCCACCTTCGGTTCTTGACTGTACAGGTACTTGACCTGCTGTTTGCTTTTGAACATCTTGTTTTGTTTTTAAGTCTTGTAATTCTTTTTCTATTTCAACTCTTGCATCTTGAGATAGTGATGTAAAGCCTGTCTCTGCAAGGTTACTGTCAGCACTTGAAAGTATTCCCTCCAACTCAGCAATCCTAGCTGTATTATCTACCTCTTCGGTTAGTTGATTCTCTTGAATGTTTTTTATCTGAGACCTTATTGCAGCAGCTTTGTCCTTACCGGTTTGTGTTGTATTTCCTTCTAGCTTTCTTAACTCCAACTCTAATTTAGTGATGGCATCAAGACTAGTCTCATTGAGGTCGGGATTCCCTTGTCTTACCTGCTCCTTAATAGATGATGTTACAATCTTATCCTGTAACTTGGTATTAAGTTCGGGGTCATTCTCTATCTCAATGTTTGCCCTTAGCAAGTCAGTGGCATCCATATTATCAATCATCTTATTGATAATCTCAGGAGACTTTACAGATACACCACTAATCTTATAAGAAGATACACCACCATTAGCTGCTTGAGATTCAAACTGTGCAATTTGGTTTTCTACAACCTGTGCCTCCTCTTCTCTTCCTTCGCTTCTTAATATTTTTACGTTAACACCCATGGCATTAAGCAAGAAACCAACACCAAATCCTACACCACCTGCTTCACCAATACCATCAAACATCTTTTGATTCGAATCGTAAATATCTTGTGCTGTTAAGTTTGCGTAGATACCTTGGAGAACCTCAGTGGTCATCTCCTCAATACCTCCTACAATACCTGAAACTCCTTTTGTCTTAATGTAATTGCTGATACCACCTGCACTTGCCTTCTCGAATCGTTTCAAGAACTGCATGACAGGTATCTTCTCTAGCACTGAGCCAACAGCTGCGTTCTTGTAAAATGCTTCAAACGCTTGCTCGTCTGTTGCCCCTGCTGCCTTCGCCCTTTCAAATTCTCCTTGACCCATTGCCAAGCCGGCACTTACTGCAGTTGGACTAGCTAGTTCAGAACCCAATGTCTTTAAAGCTGACACTGCTCCTGCTGCAGTTGGTGCAGTTTGTGCCGCCAATGCTGATTTCGCTGCAGCTGCTGCGGTTGGAGCTTTTGATGCTAATCCTGCAGCACCTTGCGTAACAACTAGTGATGCAACCTGTCCAAACGCTTGACCAAATTGGTCGGTCAAGCTATTCTTAAACTCTTCATCTTGAGGAGTTAGTTCGTCAATTGTTTTATTGAAATAGTCACCAAACCTAATGAGTGCATCACTAACAAATCCTTTTCCTGTAACACCCTCTAAAGCAGTACCTAATCCTTTTACGGGACTACCTATAAGGTTCTTGTAGAAACCTTTATCTAATGATGATACGGTATTTAATATAGTACCCTGTTTGCCTTGGTCGCTAGCAGGCACATAGTCTTTAGTTCTCTCTAGTCCTGTTATGCCCATTGGACCAACCGCAAGTTTCTCTGCATCTTTTACTGCAACAGGCTTAGTTGGTTTTGCATATTCCAATGAACCAATGCCCAATGGTAAATCCGTAGCATTTGGGTTTGGGCTTGGAGGGAGGACGACCTCTTTTTTTTTTATTTCTGTAGTACCAATCCCAAATTCGGGGAACTTGGATAGCAACTCATCTTCTGTGGCATACTTTCCACTATTTGATGTAGTTACAAAATCCCTTAAAGCATCAATACTATATCCTTTAAGTTCAGGGAATTTTGATAACAAGGTAGCCTCATCACTATACTTTCCACTATTAGATGTAGTTACAAAATCTCTTAATGCTTGTCTTAAGTCCGGCATGCTTAATTTTTTATTTTAATTTTATCTATCCCTTCCCGGTTTCATTGTTGATTGAACTGCAGGTTTTACTGCAGCAGGTGCTGCAGTTGAAGTTACATTATTTAGTTGTATAAATTGTTGAAGGTCATCAACTGCAGCTTCTGCATCATCCTTTTTCATATTTGCGTTATATATATACTTTGTAACTCCGTCAGGTGCAGTAACTTCAACATCATTACCTAGAAGTCCTCCTATGTCTTTAACCACAAAACCTTTTGGTAAAATTGATTGTAGATTTACACTTGACTTTTCTGACTTGCTAGTAAATATTGAAGGATTTATCACTGCAGTAAATTCTTCAGCAGGAGCAGTTCCGCTAATTATTGATTCTCCTGTTGATGTTCTATTCAATCCACGACCCCTATTAAATTGTTTTGAAAACCCTACAATATCATCTTCGTTAAGGGTATTTACATTTGTTGCACTTACTATTGCTTTAGCCAAATCATCAGGAGTATTATTCTTAAATAGGTAGGGAACTTCTCCTCTTTTTGTTTTTACATATATTCCATTTTCATCTCTTCTCAATCGTACTCCCAATCCTCCAAAATATCCATAAGCACTATTTACTTGGTCGTCATTACCCGTTAAAAGGGAAGATAGATTTTCTGCAAAGTTTTTTGCTTCTCTTTTCTTATCAGCACGGTCTAGCTCACCTTCTGATGGTGGTCTTGGCTGTTGAAGCTGTGCCTGTGCTGTAGGCTTAATCTCAACCTCTCTATCAAGCATTATCCTAAACTTTTCACGAAGAGCATTTTTAGCTACTTCCATTTGTGCATCATCAAGTTGAGCAACAGGTCTACCTGCAGGACTATTTTTAAACAATATAACATTACCACCTGCTTCTTTAGGGTCCCAAGTGTATGTATAGTTTTTTTTATTCTTTGGGTCAATGTTTACATAGTCGTAAAGAACCGACATGGCATCATCAGGACTAGATAATACTGAATCGAGATATGTGTCTTCTGCTCTTTGATAAAGAGACACAGCCTCTTTAGCCTCTACACCAAAATCTTTACGTCTTGTTATATCAATTATCTCAGTAATTGAACCACCTTGAGTAAGTGTACCCAATTTAATTATAGCATCTTTCTCTTTACCCAATACGTTTACTCCCGCTTGAAGAGTTTTTGATACATCCAACCTGTTGAACTTTCCTGTGATTCTATTCCTCATGGCATTTACCGTAGTAAAATTATTTGGGTTTTTACTCATCACATAAACCTCCTTGCCATCAACTATTTGTTTTTCTTTTTTTGCTATGTTAACAGTAAAGTCAGTTGGATTAATATATAATTCTGATTCATTAAAATTCGCAAATCCTTCAGCTTCAGCCATTAAATCAGCTTCAAATCCTGAAGATTCTTTTTTCTGAAACCTTTCCATTTTATTTTTATACTCAGCTTGGTACTCCTTGATGAGGTTAAAAGCTTGAGAAGTACCATCAGTTATGTTCTGACGCATAACCAAATAGTCTCTTTGCTTTAGCTGACCTGACTTAAGAAGCCTGTCCTGCATAAGCCTAGCTTGCTGAGCACTATCTGCATAGGTCAATGCCCATTGGTTTATACCTTGGTGTTCACCTTGAGGAGCATTTGCCAACGTCTCACCATATTCTCTTGTCGCCTTGTCAATAGCCGCCTTCTTCTCTTCACGAATCTTAGCCTCACTGCTAAGCATGTCGGTAAGATTTTTACCAACCTGCGACCAATTTATTTCATCACTCGCATTCCTCTCAGCATAACCGAAATATGTACCTGCCATCTTTTAATTATTTATTGTTTACTAACCACCAATACCCGGTATTGCAAATGCTCCTAATGTTGATGATGGAGAAAATAAGTTAGGGGATTTATACATATCAGGCATAAACGAACTTGCTGAAGTTGGGAATTGTGATTGTATTTTTCTTAATGTATCAGGATTAACTTTCCCCATAAAATCTTTAAATTGTAGCTCACTCATGTTTCCAACCCTGCTAAAGTCTACATTATCAACGACACCTAATGACCCGATACTTTTTTGAATATCAGATTGTTGAAGTCCCAATTTATTGGTTCCAAAATTTTCTATTTGACCTGTAATCCTAGCACTTGGTGTTTTTGCAAACAACGGCAAAGAAGTAGCAACTTGACCTGCAAGACTTGTAACGCCTGCCATACCTTGTGTTGTTGCTAGGTTTGCTGCTTGCTGAGCATCTCTTGCTGCAAGTTGAGCACCTTGTGCCGTAGCCAAATCAAGACCGGCTTGAGCTCCTGCAAGCCTTGCGTCTTCTGCAGCAGTAAGTTTCTCAAGACCTGCCATCTCTTGACCCATAGCACCTGCTATTTGGCGTTGACCGGCTTGCTGTGCCATCATAACCCTGCCTGCTGTAGCTGCTGCACCCCTCTCACTTTCTTGTCCTGCCTCAATAGCCTGTGCTCCTGCTGAAAGCAAAGCCTCACGCTCAAGTTCGTATGGTTCTTTTTGAATAGCTAGTTGCTCATAGAAATTTACATCAAGCTTTTTCCTTGCTGCAGACATTGCTTCAGCCGCTTCTGATTCTGCCTGACGCTGAAGTTTCCTTTGCTTACCTGCCTGTGTGAAAGACATAGCTGTTGTTCCTGCTGTTGCTGCTATACCAACTATTGCTGCTGTTGTAACTGCCATATTATAATACTTTAATCATTTCTCCTGTGTACCCATCGCCTTTTATATAACCTAATTCCTTATAGGTATCTATCAGACTTGGGTGTTTTATTAATGCGTAACCATATTTATGACCCGTATTTCTACTAATATTAGTCAGTGTATCTACGAGTAATGATAATGCCTCTTTCCTGTGTGGTTTCTTCCTATAATCCTTGTTGGATACTATCCAATCAATCCAAGCCACCTTTGAATTGGTGGTATACATAAACCCTGCACAAACCGGAACCTCTTCATCTAAAACCATTATACCTGCTGTCCCATCCCCCGGGAGGAAGTCCTTTTCAGGAGGAGTCCATCCCCAATCCTTCCACCACCCCACCAAAATGGTGTCGTAATCATTTATGTTCAATGGTCGTATATTAAGTGCCATCTACACAAAGATATTGAAAATTTTAAGGATAACTTTTCATTATACTAGACTCAGTAGCAAACAACTCAATCTTACTAGCGGAGTCATTTTCCAACTCAAAAACACAATAATGTCCTAAAACTCCATGAGATTCTGCTACCGAATTCTTAATATACATGATATATGGATTCTGTATTCCCGGTATAGTTGCTCCCGGTATTGTCGTATCCACTGTAATCCTATTTAAAGAAGACGGGTAGTTAACCTGTATATTGGTTACTTTACCAAAAAGAACAGGAGAAGAAAACGAAGGTGGTAGGTTATAGTATAACGTATCACCTATGCTTATAATACTCCCTATCTGAATAGGACTTGACCCGATTACAAAGTTTACTTGAACAGCAGCACCTGTACCTGTTATGGTAGTGCTTCTGCCTATACCATTCATTGACCTAAGAAAGTACTCTGATGGTAGAGCAGGAGTAGTCCCTGAGTTCCTTACAAAAGCGTACCAAGACTGCTCCTTCTTCTCAAACCAATCCTTTTCAATAAATCCCGAATCTTGAATGTCAGTCTCAAGAGTAGCACTCCAAGCGGAATCACCCTCTAAGTTTAAAGTCTTGAACAGCTTATTCTCCAATGGGGCATCGTTAAATACAGACCTCATGAGAGACGGTGTAAAAACCCCATAGAACGTATTTCTAGATTCGTTCACATTGTGCCTATATAAATTACCTTCCTTAAATGTATAGAAGTAATTGTTCATACCTATCATCCAATCAGGATAAAATGAGTAGAATGATACCCATCCTTGAGCCGACTCGCTATATGTTAATGTATCGTTTGGCATATATATTTATTTTAAGCAATTGGACAAGCAGCAAGAGGTACGTTCCCTGCGTTTAGTTGTACAAGTGTATGTACAGGAGTTGGTGTTACTACATAATCCTCATACGGATTACTAATGTCAATCACCGAACTAGCATACACCAATAATTCATCTATGATATTGCAAATGTTATAACGAATTATGTTACCGCTTCCGGTCAACCACTGACCCCTTACAGTGTACGGCATCTCTGATACCAATGGGAATATTGTCCCGTTTTGTGGTGTTGCAGAAGTACTAGTTATATTTAATAGCTCTACCATTGAGCTGTTATATATAATCAACTGACCTCCATTTTGGTTCCCAACTGCCCAATCTATTCTAAGAACAGGACTTGCGCCACAAGAAGCAATACATTCTTCTAGTGTATCGTAAGTTCCGCTACCATCTCCGGGGTCAACGCATGTACCCTCTACGCAGTTGTAGCTTACAGGTGTGCACGATGGACATACTTCTTGAGGAAGCAATACGCCTGACACTTGCTCACGAACTATTATACCATCAGAGTAGTAACCGTCTGCTGCAACGGTAGTCAAAGCTGCATCGCTATAGATAATGGATGCAGAACCAAGTGAAGGTGCGTCTAAGTAATATGTTGCTGAAATTGCCATATAATTATTTTTTATTTAACCACCACACAAACAGCATGCATCAAATTGGTCTACATCACTATAGCACAATGTTAATGGGTTTGAGTTTCTATAGTCCCAAATAATATATAAATACTGTCCTACCGAAGGTACTGTGAAATCACCATAATAATATCCCGTTCCACCTGCAACAGGAGCAATTGAAGTAGCTAATCCTAACAGTGTAGCTATTTCAGATGCTATGTTATTATAAAGGGTATTGCTTCTTAAGTACATGAAGTTGTCGGATGCTATGTCAAAATCAAAGGTATCAAACCCAATCTTGTTTGATGCAAGCCTCATTGTACTTGCTGCAGGAGGGAAACCACCTGTGCCCGGATAGCCTGTTGATGCATTGTACCTAGAAACCAATGGGCTCTCTGTTCCCGTTGCAAACGTAACTAAGTTTGATTGTAATGGAGATGTATATGCTCCGTTGGTATACCTGTGTTCATTATGTATAAACAAACCCGAATCAGTATTACTAGTTACACACACTTCTATTATGGTAAGCAAAGCAGAAACAGGACACTGTGTTGTAACGCTTATGCTTATTTCATCATTTGCAATTACAGATATGTCAACAAAGTTTATGCTATTTTCATCTTTGTTAAAAGATATAGAACCCGATGCAGAGACCAATCCTGAAGAAACAGGTGTCCCGTTGTATGTAGCTATAACAGTAAATTCACCTGTCGACAATGCAGGAACTTCATAGTCAATAGTAACAAGTCCTACTATTGGACCTAGCTCTACGCAATAATTTAAAGTTGCACCTGCAAGTACTGTAGTTGTTTGAGATATTCCACAATCTACACACTCTACTATACTAGGCAATAGGTTCTCATTAATACTCAATACATACTCATTAAGATATGGGTCAAAACCTCCAAGCTTTTGAGTATTCATTGATTCAATAAATGTATCCCTAAAATAAGTCCTCATTCCACTCTCAGATACCACACGAAGTTGGTCATTACTATAAGAGTTTCCTTTCAATTGGATTACAGCACCACGCTTTACATCAGTAAAGTATCTGTCATATCCCCACTGAACATAACTCTCAGGGTTAAAACTAATGCCATACTTCTCAACCCTAGCTATTTGTGTACCCAAAACTTCAGGGACCGAAGTGATAGCACCACCTGCTGCAGAATCCGAAAGAAGGTTTTTACCTGCCAAGACGTAAGATATTTTATCTTCCTGTAAAACAAGTACATCTGTTTCACGACCGTCCATCTTGTAAATAGGTCCAAAAGAATCCTCAAGTGCTTTGTAATTTATTAGTCCAATGTTAAACTCATTGAATCTATTGATGTTAGACTCGTCATTGTACGTTCCGCTGTAAGTAATGTCAGCAAACCTGTCTGATTGCTTATAGTCTTGGGCAGCTACAGAAGTAACCCTGTTACCCAAGTTGAACGTCTTTCCAACAATCGAATCCCTAATCTTATAACTCTCAGCTCCGTTGCCAAAGCAGAAGCAATTAAAGAACTCAGTGTTTACAATTGCAGGAGTACCCGTTATTATATCTTGGTCTTGAACATTGCCACTATGATTACCATCAGCATCAATAGAGAATGATAAATCGTTCTCAAAGAATACATCAGGCAAAGCATCTGACGGCTCTGTCTCGAATATTAATGTGGTCTCTGCCCTAAATACTTCTACGTTAGCAATAATGGTTGACCTTCTTTTTGAAGCAGACAATACGCCCGTGCACCTTACTGTACCAGAAAGAAGAAGTTGCAATTGATTCGTTGCTCCGTTCCTATAGAACCTATAGTAGTTGGTATCTACAGCTGTTGGTATATCAAATACTGAAGATGCCAATGTAGAGATATAGGTGTTGTTGATAACGCCACCGCCTGCACCAACATCTTGAACACCATCGTCAATTACTTGAGCGACATTGTCTCCATCCCACCAATCCTTCATGTTGTTATAAGTGGAAGAAGATATTAGTGTTTTTTCTAATGTGTATATTCTTTTCTCGCAGGCACTATTCCCGTCACCGGTTCCAAGCCTTTGAAACTTAAATGATATTTTTATTCTGCTTCCTGCCGGTACGTCATAGTCAACCCAAGCACTTGTAGCGGTATCAAACCTGTTCATTGGATACTGACCTAACACAAACTCTCCCGGTGTATTCTCATCAAACTGAAGAGTTCCGGGTGCAATGATTGAAAGTTCATCTTGAACAACAGCAAAGTTGCTTGGATTAATTTTCATGTAAACTCCCGATGGAACAGGTATATCAACAGCAGGGTCTAGTTCACTTGGTATAGTTATAAACCCTTCTGCCTTAGCTTCTTTCTCAAGAACTGTTGCATAGACGCAACTATTTGTTGGACCGCTAGTATCAGCCTTAACAATCAACCTATCTCCCTGCTCAATCTTCCTAGCATTCTCTCCCTCAAGAAGGAAGAATGCATCGTTAGACAATGGGTCGTTAAAGAATACGCTGCTGTATATGGTATCGTAGTTCTCCTCGTCAGGCTTAATTACAAACTTATACCTAGTCGCCCAATAGGGAGCAATCTGTGTACTTGGTATTGTAACTTGAATGCTGTTCTTGGTATCTGATGCTGAACATGGAACGCTTACAGTGTTGTTAGGACTAACCAACGCAGTTGATGACCTATTAAAATCATCCATGTAAACTATACCAATCTCATATCCTCTGTTGCTATGAAGACTTCTTGGTGAGTTTATTCTTTGGTATGTAGCTTCTGCAAACACAACCTCATAGTACTCGTAAACACTCTGAACGGGAGTAGTAGTATTATCAACATACCTCATTGCCAAGAACTGAAACCCTATTAGCGTACTTGCAGGAGTGGTTATAATACCAATTCCTTGATTGCCGGCACTTATACCACTCTCATACTTAATAAGAGCATCTAAGTTGTTTGGTAAAGCGCAATTGATTTGGTCTGTAAATGTTGTACCATTACAAGCAGTAGCTATAGGTTGAATGTTTGCAACCGTTCCAACCATATCTTGAAACTCAATGCTAGTTGCCATCTCATATACTGATGTATATGTTGTAGGCAAAGAAAATGAGAATGTAGCTGAAATGTTTTCTGATATTTCAGTTGGAAATGGAGCAATACCTGAGAATGAATTATGGTTAATCCTTACCTCAAGCGTAACGGAAGAACCTTCGATGAGTTCTGAATCAGCTAAATCAAAGTAAACAACAGAGTTTGGTATTGTTTGAGAACCATTGAAAGTATAATTACCACTTCCTGTAGTATCCGTAAGGGTAGTTGTATCTATTAATTCAGTTATTAACTCAACATCGTACTCAAACTTTACAGCACTACCGTCCTTGTCAATTAAGTCATAACCTTCTACGTAGTTACCATACATCAACCTGTTGCCCATAATTGTCTGAGCCTTGGCAAGAAGTGGTACGTTGTCGTAAAGCCTTAGCAATTCAGATTCGGGAAGAATTGTGAATATCTTGCTGTTGCTAAACGTATAGGTATACTCAGTATTGTCTGACAATCCTAAAATAGACTTGTCTAACTTTTCTATTATCCTAATTACATTACTCTGAGCTTCTTTAAATAGCAAGTCAATACCAACAACCAATGGACCGCCTGAATTGTATGTTACAATTGCTGAGTTTGCAGCATTAATCATACCCTCATTTAGGTAACTATTAATACTAAAATCAAATGGTTTAGGCAAGAATGCAGGTGCTGAAAACTGAGAAGTAGCTGAGTACTCATTGTCTTGGTATCGATACCTGTAAGCAAAACAGATGTACCTAGTCTGCATAAAAACATCCTGAGCACCCGTAGTTATGGGCTGAACAGCAGGTGACTCAATAGGAGGCTTCTTGATTACAAGAATAGACTCTTCACTGAATTGGTCTATGTTTGCTACAGGATTTGGGTAATTCCTTTTCCTATTTATAACTCTAGGAGGATTATAATCATCAGTAAAAAAAACAAGATTATCTACAATATCTACTCCCGTTATAAGATACTTCTCATTAAAGTTAAGGGTAGTGCTAATACCTCCTCCATCATCGATACTAATAACATGATACGTCAGTACATTGGTGTACACATTAAAAGAAACTATCATATCAAGCTTTCCTGTATCTCCAACGGGGAATGCTGTATCGTGAATAAACCAATAGATAGTTTCATTGGCACTATCTTCTATTGCTCCAATACACCTTGCAGATGCACTAAGAGGAGTGCCGTCTATATATTTTATTTGGGTAAGGGCATCGTTACCTTTTACGTTTTCTATTACTCCAATTTCTGAGTTCTCGGTAGAACCCATGCGAATATTCATCGCATCAATGTATTCTCCATTGGGAACAAGGCGTTCATCAACCACCTTGTTCATCCTACCTGCTATGAAATTCCTTGTAATGTTTGCCATATTATTTGAGCCACTTATCCATTCCACGCAAATTCATTAGCAATCTGCCTGAATGTATGTTACTAATTCTTATTTTAGCATTTCTCAACAAAGAACTTTTTTCCTTTCTTGCCCTAGCAACCACATACTCTTGAACACCAAGCTTAGAGTTTAGTATCTCATATTGAATATACGCATAAACATATTTCTCGAATAGTTTATTTACGCTAACATTTGCATCATTACCATTCTCCATACCATCAGAGATGTACTCAAGTATAACAGATTGGTTATACATGTCTGAGTTGAAGTTGATTACACCCGTATTCTTATCAATAGCAAATGTCGGATTAAAGTTTGCTGTCTCAGTATTCAACCCATATCTCTCACCAAGAGTATATTCAAAATACCAAGTACCACCCGTGTCCCAACCATATTCACCATTGTACATGCTTTGAGGATTGAGGTAAATACTTTTCTTTGTGCCCCTCAATCTTTGTAATTCAATCTCAGAAAACTCAGGAGAAAGAGCATTGCCATTTTGGTCAAACAATATCTTACCGGTTTGGTCTTGCAGGTATGCTAGTGAAGACAATATCTGAATGTTCTCGGTAAGTGGTCTAAGATAACCGTCCTTATATAGGTTTACCCTAACCCAATTTACATAATCAGATGGAAGAACATACCTAAGACCCTCGTCAACGGTAAGTTGTAGCATCTTAATCTCCTTAAACGCATCGTAGTTTAATTCTTGAATGGCACGTTTTGCGTGGAATAAAATCTTAAATCGCTCTGAGTTATTCACCAAAGAGTGATTACCGGAATACATCAACAAGAAATTATTTACTATATCATACAAGCTAACGTATTGGTACGAACCCCAATTTTCATCTTTAGGGTTTACTCCACCATTTTCGTAGTATTGATATTGAGAAATATATGCCATCTTTTATAGTTTATTATTTAGCAGTAAAGCTTGGTTCTTGCATTTGCTCTTGTACCATTCCAAACTGAACAACCTCATTCTCTCTAATGGAGATACCACAGTATTGCAAAATTTTAAGAACTAATTTATACTCGTCCTCTATAGGAACCTCAAAGTCTTGGTAGTCGGGTTGTGATTGGTCAAATGCAGGAGTACCATTTAGCAGTGTAATGTATGTCCACTTAGGGTCTTTTGGATACCTAAAGTATTGTGCATCAACCTCACCGGGTAGATTTATGGTTGCCGGATACACAGTCATTATACTTCCTTCTTGCGTATATGCAGGATATGTTTCCGTTGGAGCAGTAAGCATTGAGTTAAGCAACATGGTTATCTTGCTATGATTGACTTTCTCAGCTTCTCCCTTATACACCCTACTCATACCCGATGCATCAAAACAAAGCACCTTATTAATCATATAATAATCAAATCCCGTTGTAGAGATTGAAGGCAAATAGTATTTGTTTGTTGCAGCTGTAACTTGGGTAAGAGATGATGTTTGTGAAAAAACCTCAATACATTCCTCTATTGTTTTTTTAGCATCAGCGTATGAACTACCCGACAGGCGAGCGTTCTCCATGTTTATCGTCTTGTTATATGCAGAAAAGTATTCTTCAAACACTTCCATTTGTGCTTGTTTCGCATACAGATTAAAGTCTGAAGGAGAAATATAGCCGTAATTATTTTTGTTCAAAACGGATAAAACAGTATTCCTAACTGAATTAATCATCTGTTTATTTTTTACAAATATAATTAAAAAAAAGGAGGGTACAGAAGTACCCCCCGGTCATTTAAACTGTAAACCAAACACAGAGTTATTGTGATATGTTATTTTCTAGCATTTTAAGAACATCAATACCGTCATCAGTCTTAAGGAACTGAGTAATGGTAGCGTACGGGTCTTCGCCGTAAGGCACATTCAGCATCTTTTTCTTATTGGTTGCGGTATTAAACCAAACCTCTTTCTTGCCATTCTTAAATACCAACAGCTTTTCCTCGAAGAATACATGGATATTTGACTGCAACTTAAGCATTGGGTCGCTTACTGCATTAAGGAATCCCCTAGGGTCCCTCTTAGCGTAAACAAGAATATCCCTCTTTAATTCAGCGGTGGTATACCTAGATGGGTCTTTAGAGAACAAAACCCTAGACATGGTCTCCAACTGCTCTATGCTCAATTGACGTGCTTCAACCAAGGCATCAACCTCTGCATTGAGTATCTCAACCTCTTGAGTTGCATCTTTTTCATTATCAACTTCCACAAATGTTCTTCCATTCAAAGGATGGTAGAACAAAAACTGCTGAAGTGCAGGGTTGTTTCTAGGAACCCTAAGAAAACCATTCTCAAAAATAACCGGTTCCACAATTGCATTACCATCTTGCTCATCCTCAAAAGGAGTCTTTTGGTTGATTGCGTACCTGAGTGGTTTATTAATATTTTTTTCTTCATCAAACCAAAGAAGTGGATACCTCTTATTGTTTCTTGATGGAAGAGTATAGGAAAGCGGAGCCGCTTCTCCTTTCAGCTTGTAAATCTTATCTACTAATGCAGCATTCTTTTTCATTTGATATAATTTGATTTTTTAAAGAAAAGAAGGAGTGTCCTTAAAGACACTCCCCTTTTTTATTTTAACTATGAACCGTAGCGGAACAACACGAAGTTGTTGGCACCAAGGGTACATACGCAACGCTCAGAAAGGAAATTGACTTCCATTGCATCGAGGTCACTTGTTTGAGCACCACCGGCAGAACCAGTAATCCAAGACTTATACCTTCTGTCCTCAGTCTCAGATGCACGGTAACGTACATGGAGGAAAGGACGCTTAGCATTCTTGCCAAGGATTTGGTCGTAAACGGTAGTAGAACCTGCAGGAACCAAAAGTCCTGTTACAGTGCCTGAAGCAGAAGCTCCGGTTGGCAAACCACCACGCATGGTTGGGTCATTCAGGTACTTCCAATCAGACTTGTAGAAATCATAACCTCTGCGGAATCCTGTGAAACCAAGGTTAAGAGCCATTTCTTTGTCATTTTGGAACAGACCATAAGATGTACCACCTGCACCGTAGCTGTTCTGAGCAGCCAACATATCGTCAATGTCAAAGCTGAAGGCACGGTTAACGAAGATTACGTTCTCTTCGATAGAACCTTGCTTGTCAAGACGAGAGATGATTGCATCAAAGTCAGCCAAAGTTGTTGGGTTTCCACCGCCCCATACGTTACCACGGTCGTTAACAGCGTAGAAGATACCTTCTGAACCTTTGTTACCGTAGTCGGGGTTAAGACCTGCGTTAGCAACACCTGAACCTGTTTCAGCAGGAACAGCCTCAATCATTGCAGTCTCAAGGTAGTCCTCAAAACGCAGACGAGTTTCGTGCTCACTCTTCAAATACCAAAGATACCCGGTAGCACCATTCTCAGTGGTTACTTCTACCCATCCAATCTGTGCCATGTCAGAACCGCTTACAGCATATTTGTCCTTGATGATGATTGGAGAGTTGCTGAAGAATTCGTCTTGAGATTCCAAAGAACCAATCATTCCGATAGTTCCTTTCTTGAACTCAGAACCGTAAATCCATACAGAAAGGATAGCTGTTCCGGAGAATGTTTGACCACCTGCTTCGTAGTATGCAACAACGAAAGTGTTTGCAGCTACGTTTACTGAAGTTACAATACCCTTGTTTGACAATCCTGTTGCATTGTCAGAGATGTAAACAGTTTGACCGGCACGGATTGCAATAGCGGTAACGCCTGCATCAGCTACGGTAATTGTTGCTGAATCAGCAGCTGCTGCAGCACTTGAATCACAGTTTACATACTTGGTATGCAAACGACCTTGCTCAGCCCACTTAACCATGTCTGAGTTAGAAGGCATTTCAGCACCTACCATACGGAGGAAAGATGCTATAGTACGATTACCATAACGCTCAAACTCCTTCTCATAAGTATCAGGAAGATACTGATTCAAGAAGTTGAAGTTGGTAATATAATTCGTGGACAATGGGACTTGCTCCGCACTTGGCTGAAGCTGAAAACCCGGAGTTGCTAAAACTGCCATTTTTTTTGTTTTTTAAATTATTAAACTTTTTTAATACTGCGGATTTTTAGACCCCTTCCGGAATCTTGGCTCACCGCCTTTACCTGCATTCCTCCTTTGTTGACAACTTCAGGTGCTCTACGCTCAGACATATTTATATTTTTTGTCTTGCGCATTACATCCTCAGTGGCATCAGACATACCCTGCTCATAGAAGAACTTGGCAAATCTGTCGGGATTCATTGCAATAGACAAAGCCTTGTGGTATCCTACTGCATCCTTAATCAATCCGCTTTCATCCAAGTACTTGCTTATGAAGTTCATTGGGTTAGATTGCATGTTTTTTAATTCTGCAGGATTACCGGGAGAAAAAGTAACCTTCTTGTCATTTAGATTAAACTCAAAACCATTAAAGTCCTTACTAAAGACCTCGTCTGTTTTTTGCTCAAACCACTTTCGCTTCCTGTCGTTTTCCTCCTGTACAGTGTTTGCCTGTTTTATATACTGACGGTATGCCTCAAATTCTTCTTTTTCAGATTCAGAAACACCTGCACCACTTGACTCAAGTGGGAGTTTGTATTTCTCTTTCTGTTCATTAAAGAACTTTTTAGCTTCCGCTAAAGCTTTTTTCTTAGCGATTTTTACTTTTTTGATTGTAGAATCATCATCGATGTCCTCATCATATCTGTAATCATCCATCAAGGTTTCAATGTCATCTTCATCTAAACCATCTTGAGTTACAGAAAGGTATTCTTTAAGAATTTCGTCAGCAGGAATTGAATCGTAGTCCTTTCTCAATTTGACAAAGTCATCGAATCCTCTTCCTGTGTCCTTCTTAAATTTCATATAAGCAGCAACATCTTCAGGCATGTCTCCACTCTCCTTTCGTTCTGCCATCAACTCATCGAATGAATTGATTTGCTTATTGTATCGCTTTCCAATATATGAAAGAACTTGGTCTTCTGTTAGTTCAGAAGTTTCATTTGTGGGTTCAGCTGATAGATGCAAGTTTGTATTGTCAATAGTAACTGCATTATCTACCTGTCCACTAATCTCTTGCTCATGCTTTTCAAGTAACTCCTTCTCAACTTCCTGAACGCTCTTAACGTCAGAATTGTCAATTGCTCTTACAGTAAATTCCATTTGATATGATTTTGCTACAAATTTATACAAAAAATAAATACCTTTTTAACGAGGCTCAAATTCGCCCATGCTAAGACCATCCAATGAATCTTCGTTTGACTCAAAGTTTATTGGTGGAAGGTTATTTTTTCTTTGGTTTATAAGTTTTGATTGCTCAGTATTCTGCTTGCTAATCCGGGCATTCTTCTCTTTTTCCTTCTGAGTTTCCCTAGCACCCAATGCACTTTGCTGTATCCCGGCAAGTTGCATGTTGTAGCCAAACTCCTCTGCCATCAGCATCCTCTTTAGCTCAGCTTCAGCCTTCAACTTCTCAATGTCAAACGCAGCCTCAGATTGCTTAATCTGCATTTTAGATTGAGTCTCAGCCTGTATCTTAGCCATGTTTGTCTGAGCTGCCATCTCCTGAGACTTAAGCTGTTGCTGAGAAATCATAGCCTGCTGTTGCATTGCCATCTTCTCCTCCCTTTCCTGCTTCTTAATCCTCTTCATCTTAAGCAACTGATTTGCCAACTTGAGGTTCTTAATCTCACGGATGTCAATGGCATCCTCAAGATTTATGTCACCCTTGGACAAAGCTATTTGAATGTTCGCTTCAAGCTGAGCCTTCTGTTCTTCGTCAGGAGAAATCTCTATGAAAATACCAAAGTCATAAATGTACAAGTCACTAATGTCATTAAGAATAGACACATTATACTTGCCTATCTTATTGGCAAAGTCGTCTCTGAAATCAGCATACTCAAGAATATCAGCGATTCTATACGTCAAAGCTTCTGCTAATGAACGATAAATGAACAATCCTCCTTCAAGGATATGCCTAGTGGCGGTATTTGAATTGAGTGCTGCTAGTTTCTGCACACCAACCAAAGAGTTCGGGTCGGGAGTAGAACCATCCCTAGCTTCGTTAAGTCCGGTTACAGACCTAATCATATCAAGGTAGTGGTTATAGTTTGCAATCAGCATCTGCGTCTTGCTAGCTCCTGAGTTAGAAGTAAGCTGTTGGATTGGAACCCTAGCATTATTAAAGTCACCATCTTGGGTGTAACTTCTACCAATAACACTACCCGTTTGGAAGTAAAGCCTAAGTGCATCTTCGGGATTGTAGGCATTGCCCGTTCCTAAGTCAACCTCGTTCAATCCATCAGCATCAATAAAGACACCATCAGGTACAGTACGGGCAATAACTTGCTGAAGCTTTAGGTGGGTAATCTGAATCAAGTCAGCAAATGGAACCATCCTTCTGACCAATGACTCAATAACACCCTTGTACATCCTTGGTGCTACAGCTACGTAGTTTGGTAAAGCGTGTTGGCTAGCAGACTTTGGTCTTACCATGTTCTCTGCCATCTCCCACTTAAGAATAATGTTGGTTCCCATAACCATGATACCATTGTACCATACATCTATGGTCTTCTCAATCTTCTCAAACTTACCCTCTTCCATCATCTCAACGGGAGGGTTGAACGTATCGTCCTTCTCAATTACTCTAGCACCACCGCCTTCAAGAATCTTCTTCTTGTAAACTATCTTCTTTGTTGACTTGTAGTTGAAGTAAAGCAATGTACAAGTTTCCCTATAGAACAAACTATTCTCGTAGAATTGGGCAACATTATAGTAGTTGTACCAACTCTGACTGTACATTGAAATCTCTTGAAGCTGCTCAGGAGTAAGACTTTGGTCTATCTTGAGAAGCTCAGTTATTGGCAGTGTCTTTATCTCACCCCAATAAAAACAGTCTTGAAAGAATGGGTCCTCGGTATAACTATAGACAATGTTTGCAGGGTCTACGTAAGACACCTCAACTCCTGCACCGGGAAGGAACTCGTGTTTAGCAACACCAATACCAATAACGGTCAAGTCATAATCTATCCTTTTCCTAGTATCTTGGTAGTGATTCTCGTCAAATATTGTATTGATAGCTTCCTCTTCTGCAATCTCTATTGCAGGCTTGTAGTTAAGCTGCATGTACAAAGACAACTCCTCATCTGTTTGAGGAAGTTCTTCAGGGTTCATCATGAATGGATTAACTCCTGTAGACTCTTGTATTGTAGTCAAGACATCCTTAGCTGCCATTTGACCCTCAACCATGTCTTGATACTTGCTTCTTTTTGATTGAGACATTGCATCTTGAGCATACGCCTTAACCTTAAACAACCTGTCAGACATACCATTATCAACAACATCCACAAACTTTGGAAGAATAGGAACGGGAGTCCAATCCAAGTTTAGGTAAGACAGGTCTCCGTCAATAGCTAGTTCATTCTTATATTTTTGAACAGACTGCTCGCCTCTTGCATAAAGCCTCAGCCGATGAAAGTCTCTCCATTGGTTGTAATACCTACACTGATTACCGTCCTTCCTGAACCATTCCGCCTGTATACTTTGCCCCACAAGAAGACCGAATCCTTCTGACGCTTTTTCCGCATCAGTAGCAAATTGACTTGGAAATGAAACTGAAGGTATATTAATTACAACGTCTTTCATATATAATTCCAAGTTATTCTGTTAACAATAGCAGCTACTGCACTTCTTGAAACATTAAATTGAGTAGCTATTTTTCTTTGACTAATTCCTAATTTATTCAATTCTCTTATTTTTAAAACATCTGAAACAGTAAGTTTTGATGATGAGTTTTCTTCACCTTTTTTAGCAGAATTTTTCATTTTCTGCTTTGTCTCTTCAGATGCCTTTACACCATATCTATGATTATTTTCGCCTAATGCCTTTTCAGACATTTTCCTTTTAGTTTCTTCAGATGTTTTTTTCCCTTTGTGAAACTCAGATATTCTTTTACGATGCCACTCAGAAATGGTTTTACCTTTATTTGGCTCTCCCATTTTCTTTCTAGCTTCGTCATTATGCATAAGACCTAAAACCCCATCACCCCCCTTTGTTATATTACAAAGAGTACCTCCATCTTCCTTTCTTTTATATATATCAATAAATTCTATTTCTTTTTCTTTAGCAAAACCATAATCAATATCATCAAATAAAATCTCTACTTCATATTCTGTTTTATTTACAATAGAAGTCCAATGCTTATTCCTATGTGTAATAGAATATGCTCTTGATACATTTTTACCTATCCCTATATAAAAAGGAACATTAATATCTTTTCTTATGTGTCTATATAAACACGCCATTTATTTAATAATTTGACTTAAACTGCCGTTGTTGGTATACCTAGCGAAATTAATACTTATTTTCGACTCTTTTTTCTCCGGTAAATATACGTGCTTTTGGTTAGCCATAATAGCCAAGCCTGAACTAATAGAGGCATCAAACTTAGTTCTGTCGTTTATATCGAACTTTGCCCAATCCTCAAGAGTCCTAGTGAATGGCATACTTCCAATCTCGTCATTGTCCCTGTACACACCGGTGACATCAATACCCAAGTACCTCTCAATATACGTCTCGATAGCTGATGCGTGTGCCTGCTTCACATCCTCAGATGTGTTAGGTATACCACCAAGCTCCCTCTCTGTCTTTGTGAGTTTTGAATAATGCCTGTCGGGTCTATTAAGACAGAAGTTCCTATAACCCCTGTTCTTGAAATGGTATAGAAGCCTAGGCTTATTGTTCTCTATCAAGATTGGCATACCATAAAAGCAACACGCCATAAGTACCTCTTCAAAGAATATCTCAGCAGTCTGTGGACGAGCGATATACTCTAGGAAAAATTCATTTACGGGAGCCTCATCCATGTGAAACTTGGTCATCCCATGAAGGGAACCATTTGACCCCCTGCCTCCAACTACAGCAGAAATGTCATAGGAGTCACACCCAAAATTCCCAAGATGCTCATTGCCGGGGAACTTCATGTCTCCCTTCTTAAGTACATTGTTCTGAAGCCTTGAGTTTGGCATCCAACTTACCAAGAACCTACCCCTAGTGTCAGGAGTCCAAACAACCTTAGAGTCTTTCTCTCCATCCTTCCAATGAAATGACCCCTTGGTTAAGTGGTGCTCTTTAATAAGAGAGTCATTGTAGTCTATCTGTTGGTATATCTTGGTAAGGTTGAATATTGAAGACTTACTCTCATCCCTAAAGGCGTGGCTTTCAGTGCGGGGGAACTGCCTGTAGTATTCGTTAAGAGCGTCTGCGTCTCCTTTCAAAGATTCAACCTCAGCTTCCCAATAGTCTATAGCACCATTTGTCACCTTGCCACCATCAACTCCCAATATCGGAGCGTCCGGTTTTCTGAATACGGGCATCCCATGTATATCAATGAACCCCTCCATGTTCCATTCCATTGGAATAAATAAGGAATACATTCCACTTTTGGTTTGACCATTGGCGTTTCTGCTATCAACCCTAGAGTCTTCGTATAGCTTCTTGTAGTTATCACCACCTTTGCTAAGTGCATTTGAGGTAGACCCCATCATGCACTTACCAATTATCTTGCTACCCAACCTAAGACATGTCTTTGTTACACGCCAATTGTTTAAAATATTATTAGGTTTTATCCATTTTGCGCTCTCATCGTGCGCAAGAAAAAGTAGCTTTTCACCGTCATAACTATTCTCCTCAGTGTTCTTCCAATCTATTGTGGTATCAAGTCCATCAACACTACTATCAGCAGCGTTGTACATGTTCTTCTTTGTAATCTTTGAAGCAGGAACCCTATATGCAAGCTCAGTCTTAGGCTTGTCCATACCGTCCATGACGGGTTTGAAAAAGAATGGCAACCTGCTATTGATAGGAACAACCTTATCGGTGAACATCTTCTTGGCGTCAGCACCCGTCTTTGATAGGATACCAACCCTTGCATCACGGGCAAGAGTACCTATGTTTACGCACTCTGATGATGACATGAATGAGAATCCCGAACGCCTTATCTTTAGATATATCATCCCAAAGCACCTAGGGTCAGCCTTGCATGCCTCCCAAAATATAAAGAATATCCTGTTCGCTTCCCTAAAGTCGGGGTATCCAATGTCAATACTACACCATTGCAGATACATATAATGAGAACCTGTAATATAAGTCGGGACACCATTGTTCATAAACCAAAAACCCCCATCCCTATAGTCAAACTCCTGCTCAATGTAATCAACCCACCTGTCCTTAAACTCTGATGGCATCTCATTCCATTGGAATATTGACTGAATTTTATCTAGCGTTTTGGGTAAATCAGTCCTTTGCCAATACTGCTCAGACTTCTTTTCGTGTCTTTGAAGACACTGTTTTGGGGCAAGTGGCAGTGCAATCTTAAGTCCTGATATTTCAATAATCTCTCCGATTTGCCCGGTCTTGGATATAATGACCATGTCATTCTGTTCATGATACCCATACTTCCACAAGCGTGTCATGTTCTTTTTTACAATGACGCTTTTAGGAATATAGTCCTCAACTACCCTGTATATATTACTTTGACCTTCGTTCTGCAAATCCTTGTTTTGTATCTGTTTTACTTACCCCTTTCTCTATTGAATCTAAATTCTCCTTCTCTTGCTCAATCCTGCTCAGTATCTCAAACGCATCAAAGATGGCTAACTTCTTAGCCGCTGCTGCATTCTTCATCTTATCGGCAGACACATCAGTATCCGAGTCCGTACCGACAATATCTTCCTCAGCTACTTTTACAAGATGGTTAACAGCTTTGTACCCTGCCTCAATTATTCTTAGCTTTATCTCCCTTGAGTCTTTCATTTTTTCCTTTTAAGAAATATTACTTGAATCAATCTAGCATTGTTCTCTTCTCCAAAATTCTCAAATATATTCCTAGAATGAGGGACATTAGAGTCAAACATAACTGCCCTATTAAATTTTGAATGAATGACACAAGCCGGTTTAGCATTGTCATCATATAGTGTAGTTCCGTCAGTATCGGGATGATTACCACTCAAGTATAGAACCGCAGTAACATCTCCCATCATATCATCTTTATGTATGAAGTTGGGCTCTTCTTGATGCAGCGGAGACTTTCTGATAAAGTTCCATTTGATGAAATAATCAGAGAATAAGTCCTTTACGAACAAAGCAAACTCATCATCATGGTCTCTTGTCTGTATGTTCTTAAATACATTTACACCATCATAGATATCCTCGAAGTCATTGTCTAAGATGTCTTTGACGTAATCTACCGGAGATTGAATAACATTGTCGAATAATAGTACATTCATAGTATAATGGTTATTTGGTGGTCAAACATTCTGTATAGCTTCTGTTCATCTACTGTAAACTCATACTCGCTATCCGGCTTAAAGCAGACTAAGTCACCTGCCTTGACCCCTTGGGATGTGAGATAGGCATTTGGATATACCATCTCTCCCATAAGTGGTTCTTCTGAGAATGGTTTCTTAACGTATGAGTCTATTGCTTTTATAGGCTTAACAAAGCAATACCTATCATGAGTGTTCCACGTGGAACCTTTTTTGTATAGGTAGAATTGTTCAGGTTCTATAAAGAACAAATCGTTTTTGAAAAAAGACCTACCGCTTTTTTGATTACCCTTAATGTCATTATAAAACTTAAATACATTATGATGCACCAATAGGGTGTCCCC
>Ga0181343_1000164_pt1 | contig 32154 bp, 47 predicted proteins | sample Su13VDMLBSD_FD_130110 | JGI IMG/M metagenome (GOLD analysis project Ga0181343, IMG submission 130110) | Freshwater viral communities from Lake Michigan, USA - Su13.VD.MLB.S.D | ecosystem: Environmental > Aquatic > Freshwater > Lake | place: USA: Michigan | collected 2013-07-15
ACGCGATAAGCGGGGGGGGTGGTAAAAGATTCCTTTGAGCCCCTTTTCCCCTGTTTTCCTCATGTGCCGCGGACACGGCGCAAACCGCTCTCCATGCGTGTGCGAAAGCAGGCTACTTGCTGCACCACCGATACACGGGAGCAGCCGAGTAGTTTTGATATTTGTTTGTGCGTCAGCTTGGAGCCGATTCCTAGGCCGATACGGACCACCTCTGCCTGCCCACGTAGCACCGGGCAGCGCTTGCCTCCGATCGTGTCGAGCACGACAGCCAGGACGGTGAGCACCTCGTCCCTGGTATAGGTCGACGGCCTCACTGTCGCGTCGGCTCCTTCGGTCTGTCTGATACGGAAGCAGGCGCGTGCCTCATCCAGCTCCATGACTGTATCACCTGAACGGGGTAGCTCGCGGTAAGGGCGGAAGCCGTTGGCCCTAGCCCGGGCCTGAGCCTTGGGGGATAGGGAGTCGAAGTGAGCATCGACGGCGCGTTGATGCTCTAGCGGGATGTTGTCCTGAGTCTCGGCCACTTGCCTAGGTTGTAGGGCTCAAGGTGGCTTGAAGTGAAACTATAACCCGACAAGGTGCGTTTGCATCTGTTTGCAGGCGTTTGCAGGACTTGCAAACACCTTAACCCCTTGACTAGCAACTGACTTGCAGACGACTACTACTACTACCTACAACTATATAGATAGATATATATAGAGAGAGAGAGAAGAAGGGGAGAGGGGAGGGGGTATCCTATAAAGGGGGCTATAGCGTGGGAAAGTTGCAAACACGGACTTGCATACGTAAAGCCTTACCACTGCAGACGTTTAGCACGTTTGCAGAGTAGGCCGAAACTGTTGCAACAGACCGTTAGTCGAGGAAAGCCGACCTCGGAATCCTGACCGCTCGGTGTATCGACGCGCCAAAACGGACGCCCGCCACGTGGGCCGCACCCGGGACTCTTGCAAACTGATCCTTCCACTTGTCAGCCCAGGACGTGTCCATGAACAGGGTCCGCAGGGCCGGGTGGTGGTTGGAGATGGCCACGGTATCGTCCTCGAGACGGATGCCTGAGCGCATGAGGTTCTGCCGCAGGTTGTCGGCCTCGTCCACGGTGACCTCAGTCGAGTAGTAAGCCTGCACCAGTTCGCCGATGGAGCGGGTGTAGGTGTGGTCGCCCTGCTCGAAGCGGATGGACTTATCGAGCATCCAAGCGAGGGCTCGGACTTCGTCCTGGTCAGCCTCGTCGGGCATGAAGCCGTGCCAGTTCTGCTTCTCGACCCAAGCGGTGGCGTCCTCAAGTGTGAGCACCCGCGTCGAGGTAAGCGAGAAGGCGCCGGATAGGAGAGCGCCGAGCTGGTCGCCGATACGCTGGTCCCCTAGCTTGATGGCCACGGCCTTGGCGAATGTGCGGGCGTTGGCGGTGATGCTCATGGCGTTAGCCAGGGCACGGGAGCGGATGCCCTCGGCATACTCCGGGCGGGCCACGGTCTCGGCCCACAGGGTCTTCAGCTGCTCGAAGCGTTCTCGACCTCCGTCGGTGTTGTCCTTCCGCAGTTCGAGGGAGGTGATACGGCTGGTATCGGCGCGCTGGTTAGCGGCCACGCCGATGGAGGCGAAGGCGAAGCAGGAACGGATCTGATACTCGTGGGCCTTGCCTGACGCGGAGCCCTTACCGATGCCTGCGCCGGTCTCAGCTGAGGCGGCGCGGGCGAGTTCGAGGATGGACTGCATCCGCATCTGGCCGCGCTTATCTTCGGACTCGGCCTCGTCGAACACGACAGGCAGGGCGTCGGACTTGAGGCGCTGACGGATGTAAGCCTCGGTGGTAGCGGACTGGACGGACAGGGCGAGACGGCCTACGAGCGGGTCGAGGATGTTGTTGAGCAGCCAAGTCTTGCCGGAGCCCGAGGGGCCGTTGACCCAGATATGGGGACGCCATCCGAGCACGCCGCAGATCGGGGCGATGACGCACCAGCCGGCGAAGAACTTGGAGAAGATAGGCTCCTTCCAGTTCATCATGTCGGTCAGCTGCATGAGGCGGGCGGCCTCGGCGTTGGAGATGGGTTCAGCCTGGTCGGCCTCGAGGCGCTGTCCTTGGGTGTAAATCCACTTGGACTGCCAAGACGGGATGGTGCGTTCCTCGTTACCGATCAGGAGACGGTCGCCTGCATGGAACAGGACCTGCTCGCCATCGACCCAACAGCCACGGCCACGGACGCGGCGAGGGGCGAAGATGCCTTCGCGGTGGCTGGCTTGGATGAGCGCGTTGGCTGCGGCCTTCCAGTCAGCGCCTTCACGCCCGGGGAAGTGAGTCTCCCACCAGTTGGCTCCCGCGAGACGCAGGAACGGGAGGTGCTTGTGGTCGCTGGCGGTGAGCGCGACGATCTGCTGGCTGGAGTCGGGTAGGTAGAAGTAAACGCCCTCATCATGGCCAAGGACGCGGAAGGGCCACGGCTCGGCCTCGACAGGGTCGGGCTCATGCAGGGGCTGGGCGTCGAGGTTGGCGTAGTCGATGGCTTCAAGGACTTCGGGAGGGGGCGGCGGCTCGGCAGCAGGCGGTGGGGTTGGCTCGCCCTTGATGTGAGCGCGCACGCGGTCGGTGTCCCAGCCTTCAGCCTCGGCGTCGGCTAGGTCCCAGCCTTCGGCCACGCCGGTGGGCGGGGTGACGATGCGGACGTTGGGGAGTTGCTTGCGGATGAGCTCGATGCACTTACGCCCGGGCTCGTCGGCATCAGGCCAGAACAGGACCTTGCGCTCGGCGAGTGGGGACCAGTCGGCAAGGCTGACGGCTTTGGAGCCACCTGACCAGGTCGTGACGGCCAGATGAGGCATGAGGCGCTGCGCGGCGTCGGCGGTCTTCTCGCCCTCGACGATGAGCACCCAGCCGGTGCTGGCTACGACGCGAGGCAGGGAGTAGAGGGGGCGGGGCTTGGCGAAGGACTTCCAGCGCCATGCTTCACGGCCAGAGACGTGGCGGCACCACGTGATGGGGAGGACTTCCTTGGAGCCGTCGGGCAGGTCGAACCTGCAGATCAGTCCGACGCGGTGACCTTCGGCGGTGAGATAGGGCCAAGTGGCAACGGGCTGGCCGTGCTTGTAGTGGTTGAGGTCGGGCTCATGGCAGCCCTCGGGAGCGTGGGCGAGAGGCTCCCACTCAGACGCGGCGCTAGGCTTGGACTCATACTCGGCCTTCGGCGCGGAGCCGGAGAGGTTGCCCAGGGAGAGACGCTCGGTCAGTTCCTTGGCGGCCTCGCCCTGCTTGCATCCACGGATCGCGGCGAGCAGGGAGATGGGGTCGGAGCCCTTGAGGTCGCCGGCGAAGTCGGCCCACTTGCCGTTGGTCAGGTTGATGGAGAGGGATGAGCCGGGTTCTCCGTTGATGGAGCCGACGCGGAACTCGTGGCCGTCCTTCTTGCCTGCTGGGAACCATTCCATGCAGAGGGATTCAAGGGAGCCGAGCGCGGCGTTGTTGATGGAAGCGAAATCAAGACGAGGTGCCATAGGGTGCGGGATGGCCCAAGGTGGCCTGCACCGAGGGGTCAGGCAACCAGAAAAGATATGTCATCCACCGACCTAGCCACGACCGCGATGCCTCCGGCCTTGAGGACAGCCGCCCGCCATGTCTCCTGCTCGGGGGATAGGCGGCCTGTAGGGGTCTTTACCTCGACCGATAGGAAGCGGGCAAAGCGTTGGCCGACCATGGCTTCGGTGATGACCACGGACTGCCAGCCGATCAGGTCAGCCGAGCCGGTGGCTAGGCCGTAGCGGACAAGGCGTCCAGAGCGTGGGTCTTTGTATGCGCCGCAATTATTCCGAAACATCTTGATGCCCGGGCATTGTCCCAGGGTTAGTCGGATGTCCTGCTGGATGGCGGCCTCGCTCATTTCTTCTGGCGTGCCTTGAACACGTTGTGAGCCCAGCCGTAAGGGTTCTTCATGCCGCGAGCCTTGCCGACTCTGATCAGGTCCTCCAGGGATTGCGCCGTGCCTTGCTCCCGCTTGCGCTGCCGAACGGCCTCGCGGGCCTTCAGCTCTTCGAGCTCGCCATCGACCACGTCAGGGATGCGGTCCTTGATTTCGTAGACGTGCAAGCACTGCGGACAGGTCGGGCTTGGGGTATGGACGGCGAAGCACTCCGGGCATTGGCGGGTGTCGGCCACGTCGTCCTGCGGTCCGCGCTTGGCTCGGCGCTTGATGCCGTCGAGCGACCAGTCGCGAACCTCTTCGGCGAGGCCGTGCCGCCTGCAGTTGCCCACGTGGTCTAGGATGACGGCGCGGGGCTTGTTCGGTGCTGGCCTGAGCACTCGACCGATCTGCTGGAGGTGCAGGGACAGTGACGCGGTAGGGCGTAGCAGGATGGCCACGGCCACGCAGGGCAGGTCGAAGCCCTCTGACACGATGTCCACTGAGACGAGGCCGTGCAGCTGACCCGAGCCCAGGGCGGCTACGCGGGCGGCGCGTTCCTCCTTGGCGAGCGTGCCGTCGATGACCTTGAAGCGATAGCCTGATGCGTTGAACGCGGCGGCCACGTTCTCGGCGTGCTTTATTCCTGTGCAGAATACGATGCAGGGCTGGCCCTCGGCATACTTGCGGTAATGGGTGACAGCGTCGCCGGTGATGGTCGGCTTGTCCATACGCTCGGCGACCTCGGCGCGGTTGAAGTCTCCGGCCACCTTATGCACGCCCTCCATGCTTACGGTCTTGGGCGCGTAATACACTGGTTTACATAAGTAGCCATCCTCTATGAGTTTTGTAACCTCGGGCCCACGGATCAGGTCGTCGAACACTTGGCCGAGGCCCTTGCCGTCGAGCCGTGCCGGTGTCGCGGTGACGCCGAGCACGCGGGCTTGCGGCCACTGAGCCAGCACCGAAGCCCATGCGCCTGCCGTGGCGTGGTGAGCCTCGTCGATTACGATCAGGTCGGGCGGCACGACGCGGTCGAACCTGCGGACGAGCGTCTGCACGCTGGCGACCTGCGTCAGTTGGTTGCGGTCAGGCGTGAGGCCGGCGGCGATGAGGCCGTGCGGCACGTCCATGGACGCGAGCGAGCGGTGGCACTGCTCCAGGAGTTCGGCGCGGTGGACGAGGATGAGCGTGCGGTTGCCCTTGGCCGCAGCTGAGGCCGTCACGTAGGAGAACATGACGGTCTTACCCGAGCCGGTGGGGGCGACGAGCAGGGGCTTGCGGCGGCCTGCTCGGAAGGCTTCGCGGACTTGGTCAACGGCGGACTGCTGGTATGGACGGAGAGGGAACACGTGCGGGAATAGGGGGACAATGGGTCGTTATAACTGGGGGTAAAGATTTATAACGCTTTGTGGTTTACAGCGGAAGACGGCCCGCCAGTGTGACCGAGCAATCCCGCACCATGAAACTAATCGCCTACCTCCTAATCGCGCTGGCCATCGGCTATGCGCTCGCCGTGTTCCTCGACCCGTCCTTCCCGGACCTGCTCGAGATCATCGACAACCCCAAGTTCTAATCCCATGAGCAAGAAACCCACCATCCCCCAGCCGCGTCACCGCGACGACATCGGACGCAACGCCCTGGTCAACCTGCTGGAGAACATCGACGGTGCCCAGATTATGAAGGACGCCGGCAAGCCGCAGGAGGAAGTCATCGGCTACGTCGAGACCGCCATCGCGGACTTCAAGGCCACGCCGGGCATCTCCTGCGACGGCGGTGCTATCTTCTTCGGCATCACGCTCGGGCGCATCACGCTCGACGTGACCTTCAGCGACGCCTCGGGCGAGGTGTCCATCACCTACATGGCCAAGCGCCGCGACTAATCTCCCGCACATGAAACCCAAGAACATCGACGACGCAGGCCGTCTTGAAGCCTGCAAAGAACTGATCATCGAACACCGCAAGAAGGCCGGAGCCCGGGCAACCTACGAGCTCTACGGCATCCTGTTCGGAAAGAAGGTCGAACTCGACCGCGTGGACCACGCGCCGACCTCGGCTGACTTCGCCGGCATGATCGGCAAGAAGCGCATCGCCTCGCTGTTCACGGCCTACGACATGGTCGTGGAGTTCCGTGGCAACTGGAAGACCGACGCCGAGGCTAAGGTTGTCGCGTGGGAGGCTGCTCAGTAAGACCATGCGTCCTGTCACGTCCAACGAGGTGGCCGCCATCAAGATGCGCCACTACTACGCGGCCAACAAGGAGAAGCTGAAGGCCCGGGCTTATGCCTGGCGTGCCGCCAACCGCGAGAAGTATATCTCCTACCAGAAGGCTTACGCAAAGGCTCACGCGGATCGGCACAAGGCCGCCTTGGCCGCTTACTACCAGCGCAACAAGGAAGTCCTGAAGGCCAAGGCCAAGGCTTGGCAGAAGGCCAACCCCGACAAGGTCCGAGGCTACTACCTCGCCCGCAAGGCCCGCCTCTCCACCCATGCCTGACCCCCTAGCCCATCATCCCTCCATGCTCATCATCCGACCCGACTCACTCCCCCGCCTCTGGTGGCTGTTCCCCTGGAGCATGGCCCGTCAGCTGCACAAGAACGCCGTCGCCATCCGCGAGATGGCCGACAACCAGTCCACGACCATCACCAATCAGGCCAAAATCCTTGGCCGATACATGGATGAGAACCGCGAACTGAAGGCCGAGGTCACCCGCCTCGCCCACTCCCGCGAGCATTGGATCGCCAAGCACGACCGGGCCTACGCCGTCGCCATGCACAACGAGCGAGTCATCCTTGAGATGGAGAACCGCAGCCGATGAACCTCACCCACCACCAGATGGCCACGCGGCACATGGCCACCGAGGTCGAGCACATCAACCGCCTGATCTATACGAAGGACCTTTCCGTGGCCAAGGCCAAGGTGATGCTGGCCGACGCGGCCCATGCCGCCCGTCAGCACTGCCCGGACTGCACCATCAAGTTCGGCATCAACGCGGGGAGGGCTTGGTTCAACGTGCTATGAGTGACATAGACCGCACGCGGATGATACCCCTGCACATCGCCGACCAGGCTGTGGCGGCCTGCGACGCGGAGATCGCGAAGCTGAGGGAGGAAGTCCATCGGCTCCGCACCGCCGGGGACGGCCTATACAAGTCCATGCTGGAAATCGGATGCAACGAGATGGCCGACAACTTTCAGTATGACGCATGGCGGGATTCGATGAAGGCATGGAAGGAGACCAACCCCCATGCCTAAGCAGAAGCGCCGCCCCGAGCGTAGCCGTCCCGGCCTCAAGCAACTCACCCCCGCCGAGCGTCGCATCGTCGAGGAGCGTATCGCCGATCATAAGAAGCGCTGGGAATACCTGTTCAGCATCAACCTCTGGAAGCCCAGCAAATGACCACGCCATACAACCCGCGCTCAGGCATCGGCGAACTGCACGACCTCATCGACAAGTTCGTGCCGGTCCGTGAGGCCGCGCTCCAGGAGCACTACATGAAGGCCGCCGAGACGCGCGCGCTCCTGAAGTCTCTCGGGTGCTGGCCGACCGACAAGCGCAAGCCAGTCGAGCCTAGGGGCAAGAAGCCGAAGGCCGGCAAACTTGCCAGCGAGCTAGGCCGCGAGGCTTACCACTGGGCGCACGCCAATAACGCCACCTACACCGAGGCCGCCGAACGCTTCCGCATCGACGCGAACTCAATCCACTCCTACCGCCAATACCGCAAACTCCCTAAACTCCGCACCAAATGAACAACCTCCCAGACTACGACGAAATCACCCGGCTACGGCTCCGCCTTGCCGAGGTCGAACTCCAGCGCGACGCCTTCAAGGCCATGGCCGACAAGGCCGTGACTGACCTGATCCGTCAGGTCATGGACCGCGAACGCTGGCAGGTCGGACTCCCCGGCGTATCGACCTACACCTACGCCCCGACCGAGCAGCCGAAACCCGCCAAGCGTAAGCGCCGTGGCTGAGCACGAACTGACGGTCACCCACAAGGGTTCCGAGTATCAGGTCATCCTGGACGGCTCGGCCATGTATGTGGACGACTCTTTCGACCATGAGTTCGGGACCGAGCAGCGCGGCCACTGGGAACTCGACTGGGACGAGACCGAAATCGTGGCGGTCCTTAACGACATCGGCGAAGAGATTGACCCCGACGACGTGCCCGGGCTGGTCCTTGCCATCAGAGACGCATCTAATGACATCGAAATCGAGGGCTAACTACGGACTAGTCAAGGCCGCCGTGATCGCCACGGCCTCCCCGCAGCTGACGGTCGAACAGGTGGCCACCCTTACCGGGCATAACCTGCGCTCGGTCCGTTGCGCCATCAAGCACCTCGGCCTGCCTGCCTTACGTGAGCGCCGCCCCAAGGGGTCCATCAAGGACCTCGTCCTAGCCGGCCATAACCAGGGGATGACCGTCCCGCAACTGGCCGAGACCAGCGGGGTTTCCCGTTATACCCTTTACGCTACCTACAGGCGTCTCGGCCTGACCCCCTGCGTGGCTCGCCAAGGCCGTTCGACCCCATGACCCTAGTCCTAGCCCTCTCCGCCGCCCTGCTGACCTCTGAGGCCATCCCAGAGCAGACCCTACAGGCTGTCGAACAGGTCGAGTCCTCGGGCCGTGGGGCGTCCACCCCTCGGGGCGATGGCGGCAAGGCCCTCGGCTGCCTTCAGTGGCACGCCGTAGCGTGGAAGGACTGCTCGGCCATCAGGCGCAAGGTTGGGCTGGCGGTCTATCCCTATGCCGACGCGGCTGTGCCGGCCAAGGCCCGCGACTACGCTCGCACCTGGCTGACGGTCCTGAAGGTCAGGCTCGCCGGCGAGATCGGGCGGCAGCCTTACCCCGGGGAAATCTGGCTGGCTTGGAACCTAGGCTGGTCGGGCTACGCTCGCTACGGTTTCAGCTGGGCGTATGTCCCCCGCGTCAAGTTCGACAAGGCGCGGCAGGTGAACACGCTGGCTTGGGGCTTGCCAAAACGCCCTGCCGTCGCAAGGTAACAGGCGAGGCCCGGACAAAATCAATTGTGCGGGATCGCAACTGAGGGCAGTTCGGGCCTCGGGCCATCCGCAAGGGTGGCCCTTATGCTTTATACAAGCGGTCGAGGTCGGCCTTCAGGTAGTAAGCGTTCAGGTGCAGGCCGATGATACCGCGAGGGGTCTTCCAATACTTCGGCTTAAGCCCTGCCCGGGCGACCCGGCCACGCACGGCCACGTCCGAGACGTTCTTGCTGACCGCGTAATCGACCAGGCGCACCCAGCCCTTGGGGACTTTGTCGGATCGGTGGGCGAACATCTGAGCGGCGGCCTCCTTGATGGACTTATACGGAGGGACCGGGCGGTAGACGTAGGCCATGTGGCACTGGCCTGTGCCTGACTTGAACTGATGGGGCTGGCGTTCGAGCAGGCCACGGCGCTGCAGGTCGAGCGCACGGGAGGATGCGTTGCGCGTGTGCGCCATATCGAGCTCGACGCGGATCTGCTCGACAGTGAACCAGCCCTTGGGGCAGGGGTAGTCCTTGGGCTCGTTGCTCAGTTCCTTGAGCAGGCGCTGCACGATTGAGTTTGAGTCGGTCATACGGATAAGCGCCAAGGCTGGCCGGACATCTCCAGCGGGTGGATGTAGAGACTAGGCTGGATGCCCGTGTCGCAATACTCGCCATACGCGATGGCCTGCCCCCAGGACAGGGTCTTGCGTCGGCCCTTGGCGTAGTCGCTTGAGCCCCGCAGCTTGAGCGTGCCGACGTTGATGCCGATCGTGCGGCGGGAGTTACGGGCTAGGGCTATGCCAGGGGAATGGGTATGGCCGAAGAAGACCGCGTCCGCTTCGACATACATTTCCGCCATGTCCCGAGGCGCTGACTCGTTGTAAATCGTGCCGTGAGTGAACAGCCCCGTGCCGAGCATATACTTCTGGAAGACCCCGGTGTAGGGGACGTGGTCGGCCTTCAGCTTCTGGACGGTCTGCTCGATGTCGTGCTTCAGGTATTGGCTCAGCTCGGCCACGACCTCGTTCTTGGAATGGGTCAGCCGCCAGATGCGGTCCTCGTGGTTTCCGTTGATGACCACATTGAACTCTCCGTCCTCAAGGAAGCGGACGCCACCGGCGATGTCAGGGGCGAGGGGTTCGCCATGGCCGGCGCCGCCACCCATCAGGGCCTCGACATCTACGAAGTCCCCGAGGTGGATGCGCTTCGCTCCTGGGCCTTTGCAGAAGTCGCCCATGAACTTGAGCACGGACTCCCGCGCCACCGGGTCGATGTGATGCCCATGAGAGCAGGACACCGCCGCGAACCGCTTCCACTTCCGGGTGATGTTCATCGGTATAGGCTCATCGACTGGGTGAACTTGCGGGCCCACTGACGGATGGCCTCGACGGAGTTGTCCGGGAAGCAGACCTGCAGGGCGTTGCCCCTGCGGAAGCAGTCGTGCGCCGCCATCAGCCCGATGGACTCGGCCTCGGCGTTGTTGGCGGGCAGGTTGCCCTGGCGTTCGATGTAGATCGGGACGAAGGCCCAGCCGCGTTTGACGCAGAGGGCCTCGAGTTTCAGATACTCGTTCTCGTAGCGCATATCCGGCACGAGGATGACCGAGTGTTCGGAGCCTGAGTCCTTGCAGGTGATGTCGGCCCAGTTGTTGATGTGCTCGATGACCTTGTCCACCCAGACGTTCGGGTTCTGCGTGCGGCAGTATTCCCCGTAGGCAACCAGCAGCGGACGGAGCGCGGCCTTCTTGGCGGTGTCCTCGGTGAAGGCGTCGATGTTCACGCCCGCCTCGTCGAGGGAAATCTGGAGGGACTCCTTCAGCGCGTCGGCGAACTTCAGGACGATGCAGGAATACTCCGGCTCGTCTTGTTCGAGCAGCTCGAAGATGGAGTCGGCGAGGGTGTCTTTGCCAGAGCGAGCGAACCCACTCACAGGTATGAGGACGTGTTTCATAGTTTGTAGGAAAGGATGGTTTTGCAGAGTTCTAGCAGTTCATCGTTTGTCATGTTCAATTTGTATCTGTTAACCTTCCGGCAAAGCCACTGAAGGTTTGAGCGTTCATTCGTCCCGCCTCTTGATACAGGGATGATGTGATCTAGCTCTGCGGTGCGGTCGAGTCGCTGGCCAGTGAGAGCGCATCGACCACGCTGTTTATGCCACAGCCAGAAGATGTCATTGGCTACCTGTTTCTTGTCTCCGTTTTCGTTTCTTTTTACACAGGCAATTGCCCTGGACATGAAGAACTGACGCGCGGTTCTTTTCTTCTGAACACTTAGCACGCGCTCCTTATTTCTCTTCCTCCAGTTTTTCTCGCATATTCTTAGCTTCTCTTTGTTGGCGTCGCGCCACGCCTTTATCTTGTCCTTATTATTCTTCTGCCAGTTTTTAACCGACTGCTTAAACCTGTCAGGGTTCTTCTTAATCCATTCATTTAATTTAGTCGTTTTGCTCATTTGCGGGAAAGCCTGTAGCCTTGTGCCCATAATACCCGGGCAATGTAGCGCGCGCGGATGGTGACCTTGCGCTCGCTGTCAGACCATGCGGCTAGGTGCAGCGCTTCGTGGATCGTAGTCTCAAGCAAAAGGAATGGAGGCAACCTGCGATCCAGCAGGATTGTGTTGGTCTTCTTGTCTGCAAGGCCGTCGAGGTCGCTGGACAACGGAAGACGAAGCACCTTCGGCAGTGGCTTCAGCTTGGCCTTGCGTCCCATGTAAGGAAGTAATGGGACGCATCTGCAGTTTCACAAACAATAAGCCCCGCCCCCTTTCGAGGGCAGGGCCGGCTACACGGCACTCCTGCGTCAGCCTAAATGTCGATGGGTTCGTCGCCGGCGGGGGCGGCCTCGGGTTCGGTGGCCTTGGCCTTCTTGACCAGGTCCTTCACGGCTTCGGCAGCGGGCTGGACCGGCTGGCCTTCGACCGTGCGCTGGCCATACTCGGCCTCGTTGTCCTTGCGGATGGCTTCCTGCACGTCACGCGGCAGGCGGGGGAGCCACTTGGCAAGGCGCTTAAAGGCGGTCTTCTTCCACATCTCCATCGGGTAGGTGGCCCAAGGGCCGGACGAGCCGGAGCGGCTGGCCTTACGGATGGCCTCGACCTCGGCCTTGCTCATCTGGATCGCGGCGGTTTCCCCGTCCTTGAAGCGGACCATGGCGTAGACCGCGTAGGCTTCGCCCCGGTCCTTGGACAGGTCCACGACGTGCTCTTCGACCTTGCCCAGGTTGAACCGATACTTGTCATTCTGGCAGACGATGTCGGCGTGGATGTGGGCGACTTCGCCCGATCGCATGACGAGCGCGAGGATGCCCTTGTAGTCGAACTGCAGGGTGGCGTCGTTGCCGTAGGGGATGAGGTGGGCGTGGTGGCCGTCAGGCATCAGACCCCACTGTGCGGCCTGCAGGATGACCGAGGCGACGGACTCCTTGGTGCAGTCCCAGAGCTTGGGGTTCTTGTTGCACGCGGTGATCACGCAGCGCATGAAGCGGCTGGCGTCGTCGGCGTTCGGCAGGGCCTTGGCGACCTGCTCCTGGAGTCCGGCGGAGCGGACGAGTTCGATGGTGTTCTTCGGGGGGAGTGCGGGTGTGTTGCTCATGGGAGAATCAGACGTTGAACTTGGACAGGTCCACCTCGATGACGCCCGGGCCGGTCTTCTTGGGCCATGCGATGGGGTCGGCGCCGTGGGTCTTGATGTAGCGATCCATCAGGTCGAGGGCAGCGCGGTAACGCTTGCGACCGATTTCGATGTCGGCCTCGGTCATCACGAACACCTGGACAAAGATTTCGGGGGCGTCCTTGCCCTCGATGGCGATGAAGGCGAAGCCACGGGGGCGGCGGCTGGTCACGGCCTCGATGCCGTCGATATAAATGGCGGATTGCCTGTCGTAGCCATACTCCCAGACTGCTCGGCGGTAGGCATAATGCTCTATGGAGGTTGTCGTTTTCACGTCCACGAGCAGGCCGTCGTCGCGGTAGCGGTCAGGTCGGCAGCGCATCGGGATGCCGGTGATGGAGTCCTTCCAGAAATAGGAAGACTCGTTGACCCCTTCGCCGGAGAGTAGGGCGGCGGCTTCATCGTCCTGCTGGACGGCTTCGGCGATGGCGCTCAGCTGCGTGAACTCATCGTGGCTCACGATCTCCTTGCCCTCGTTAGCCAGGAGGAACTCTTCCTCGCGGGCCTTGGCGCCTTTGCCCTTGTCGAGGCCCTCGGGCATCACGGCCCATTCTTCGCCGATGAGCTGAGGCTCGAGGATGATAGTGTGGACAAGCGAACCCCAGCGGAGGGAGGGGGTCTTCTTGCGGGGCGTGTTCATCAGACGCGGGGACTCGAGGAAGCGGGAGAGCTTCGAGTTCGAGACCGCCGGGCTGGCGTGGTAGTCTTTGTTATTCATGTGCGGGGGGAATTGGTAATACGTTGTTTTACTTGTCGCCACGGATGCGGGGGTGACGGAGGGAGCCATCGGGCGTCTTGCTCTGGAAGGTGACCTCAAGGTAGGAACCGATGACGGTGTCGCGGTTCGCCCAGATAGTGGCGCGCTGCTCGTCGGTGAAACCGCCGCCGACGCGGACGAGGCGACCGTTGTTCTCGACGACGACGTGGCCCATCGTGCCAGCCAGTCGGCCTTCGCCTTCATGGACGGAGACCACCGGGCAGTCTTCGGCGTCCACCGCCTTGACCTTCAACCAGGCGTTGGAGCGTTTGCCCTGCGAGTAGGGAGCGTCGAGGTCCTTGACCATGGCGCCCTCGAAGCCCTGCGAGACGAAGCGACGGAAGGCGTCGTTAGGATTGAGACCGACGAAGGACTCGACCAGCGACACTCGCTTGTCGTAGTTGAACTTGGCCATCAGCGCACGGCGCTCGCGGTAAGTGCCGATGTCGTCGGGCAGGTCGAGCAGCCAGAGGAAAGCGTCCTTGGCGGGCTCGCTGGAGCGGATGTCGCCGACCGCGTCGTAGAAGTCAGCGCCGGAGACGGCCTCGCAGTCGAAGGTAAACACGCCCTGCTTGCTGGCAGTGTCAGCGAACCACGCGCCGAGGTGTTCGATGGACGGGAGCGGGTTGCCGTTGCGGGTCTTGAACGCCACGGCCAGAGTCTGGCGGCAGACTTCCACGATCACGCGGACGCCGTCAATCTTCGGCTCGACTGCGTAGGACTCGGGGAGGATGCCCTTGTAGGGCTTGGCCAGCATCGCCGGGGAGAGCGGCGCGGTGGCAGGCTTGCGGGCGCCGGCACGGAAGTGCGGCTGGCTTTCAATCATGTTGAAGATGAAAGCATAGAGGTCGGCGTTAGGGTCGGAGGATGAGCTCATGTTGTGCGGGATAGGCAAGGTATGCCCGCCCTAGGGGTAGCCGTCAAGCCCCAAGGGTCAGGTGTCTAGGATGCCCTAGGAAGGGGGCTTAGGGGTCAACCCTGCCGTCTACCCCGCCAGAGCCTGATACCCACCGCCACGGCCACGGCAAGGCATCCAAACGACAGCGCCAGCCCTAGGTCACGGACGGACTGCAGGGCTAGGGTGGCCGAGGACATATTCTTTTCGAGGTCGGCAGAGTCTGACCGCAGCTTCCCCCCATCGACGACCAGCATCACAAGCGCGTCAGTTGACTGCACCTGGTCAATCACGTAGCCCGCCGTGTAAGCGGTGGTCACCGAGGCCAGACCGGCAAAGCCTACCAGCAGGCAGACGGCCAGCAGGAGGTTGCCCTCACTTGCGCTTGGCTGATCGCTTGGCTTTGGCATTGGGCTTGGCAGGCTTGGGGTTGCCAGCGATGCGGTCGGCCTCGCGGTTCGCCCGGGCTTTGACTGCCCTTAGCAGCGCGTCGAGGACTTCTGGACTTGCGTAAGAAAGCGCACCGATCGCACCCATCCGCAGGCCCGGGCTGGAGATATACTCGACCAGCACGTAGCCACTGAGGCAGGCCACGCCAGAGGCGACCATCACGCGGCGAGCCACCCAGCCCCAGGTATGCTTCTCGTCTGAGAGCATGAGCCTCGATGCCATACTGAACGCCCCGATCGTGGCGGCGACGACGCCGTCCTTCAGTTCCTTCGGGATGGACTCGGGGTCGATGGGGGGAGGGGGCGGGCTCATTCGTCTTTGGTGATTTCGGCTTCGTCCTTCTTGTCCTGCACGGCATCGGAGACTTTGTCGGCGAGCCACCAGAGCGACAGGCCCGAGGCGATGGCAGCCGTGCCGATGGCGACCCACATGAAGGCGGGGGAGTCGTAGATGAACGGGACCGAGCCCGCCAGCGCAGCGCAAGCCAGGAGCGGGACGCCTAGGCGAGGACCGAGGAAGGTCGTGGTCAAGGCCCCGACCGCGAAGAGACCGGCACCGAGGAGGGTCCAGATGTTCTTGGAGGCTTCGGCCTTCACGCGCTCGACCTCGGCCACCAGCTCGACGATGCGGGCGTCACGGGCGGCGAGGGCGGCCTTGTTCGCGGCGACCTGTTTCTCGAGGTCGGCCCAAGCGGCCTCGGCGGCCTTCTGCTTCTCGGCGGCCTTGGCTCGCTGACGTTCGTAGTCGGCAGGGCTGGCCTTCTCCGATCGTTGGCGGGCGTAGGCGAGGTCGCCTTCGGTAGCCTTGGGCAGGAAGGAGCCAGCCACGGACAGTTCGGACTCCACGACCGCAGGCTTCCCGGCGGTGTTTGCTTCCCGGGCTACGGCCACGGCGGCGGCCACGCGGGAGTCGATGACGTCGAGGGTCGAGCCGACGGAAGTCAGGGCGACCTCCTTGGGCGTGGCGACGGCGGGAGGCAGTTCGGCCTTGGGCGTGGACTTGCACCCAGCCAGGGCCACGAGGGCGATGACTAGGAGCAAGCGCATGAGGTCAGTCGCGACCCTTGAGGGCGTCGAGGGCGGCCTTGCCCTTGGCTTCCAGTTCGGACGCCTTGGCGGCGTGCTTGCGGAAGACGAGGGCACCGGCGACGAAGCCGACGAGGAGGGCGATGAGGTGGGTGATCATGGTGTTATTCGGAGATAAGTTCGACTTTGACGAGGGGGCCGAGGTCGGCGGGGGTCTGCGGGGTGTCGAAGGTAAACGTGCCGACCTGACCTCCATAGGTTTCCTCGACAGGCTGGGCGTCAGAGAAGACAAGGCCACGCAGGTCTTGCCAGCTGTTTACGGCCACTCCGATGACGGTGACTTGATAGGTGTAGTTCATGGGCTAATCACGATGTATCGACCACGGCTATGGGCAGTATCGTTAAAGGGAGAAGCAAGGGCGGCGGCGGCCTGCATTTCTTCCTGCCAGATTGTCGGAATAATACTCACCAATCCAGTAGGGCCGGCGCTAGAAGTAGCAACAGATGTACCGTTGACGTATAGGGTCACATTGCCAGAGCCGTCAGACTCAACATCCCAGTCAAAGGAGATGTTTGCCGTAACGGCGTAAGAGGAAGTCACGCTGGTCAGGGTAGTTCCGTTGTGCACTTGAAGAAGCAGGAAACGTGACCCAGCACCTCCAATCATTTTCCAGCCGAATCCACGTCGTACAAGATCGCCGACGCCGTCGGCTTCAGCCTTGCCGTGATACCACGCCCATGTGAAGTTAGCGTCAGTGATGATTTCGCAGCGAGAACGGCCGGAAAAAATCTTTCGCAACGAATAGTTGCTGTGTTGTTTTGGGTTTGTTTTTACTTCCTGATTGTCTGTCTGGTCGACTTGGCTAAAGCCAAAAATTCGTCCTCGAGATGAGCAAGCACCGGCATTACCTGGACGCGTCGTCGTTCCAATGCTTCCACTATTAATATAAGTAATCGTTCCGACATTGGTAAATGTGAACTCTTGTCGGTTGACGTAGACCACATCCTGCGACAGCATCGCCCAGATAAGTTGACGCGGATTGATTGCCGTCGTCGTGCTGGTGAATCCACGAGCCTGAGCAGGGGTAGCAAACGCCGGAACCGCAGCCGTGACGAAGGCCGTCGTCGCCAGCGCCGTGGTGTTGTTGCCCGGAGACTGCGTGACGGCGGTCGTGCCCGTCGGCAGGGAAGGCGTGCCGGTGAATGCGGGGCTTGCGAGGTTGGCCTTGAGGTTGTCAGCCGTGGTGACGAAGGCGGTCGTGGCCAGTTTAAGGGACGAGTCTCCAGCGGTCTGGGTGACGCCGTTGGTCGTGCCCTGGAGCGTGGTCGTCGAAGTGCCGGTGGTCGAACCGATGGCGATGTTCGTGGTCGAGCCAGCGACGCCATTCGTGCCGATGTTGACCGCCTTGGTCGTCGCCGTGAGGGTCGCACCCGTGGCGAGGTTAAGGGTAGACGCGGCGGTCGTGCCACCAATCGAGGTAGTCGAAGCACCCAGCACAGGGCCGACAGTGATGTTGGTGGTCGAGCCGACGACGCCGCCCGTGGCAATGTTGACCGTCTTGGTCGAGGCGCTGATGGTCGCACCCGAGGCCACGTTGATTGTGCCAGTGGCCGTCGAGCTGCCGTAGGTGCTGGAGGCGTTCGAGAAAGTGTTGTTAGACCCGAGCGGGGCGTATTGCTGGGTTCCCGCGTTGATGCGCGCGAACAGGCCAGAGGTCGTCGTCCAGACGTCTCCGTTGACCGGGGTGGTGGGAGCCACGCCGTGGGCGATGTTAAACCCAGCGCCTACAGTAGCATCCGAAGCGATGGTGCTGACCTTGCCGTTCTGGTCGATGGTGACGAAGTTCGTGTCCGTAGCCTGGTCATGCAGGGTGAGGATGTTGCCGGTGCCCGCCTGCTCGATGAAGAGCGCCGCGCCCGAGGAGTTCGACGTGATCGAGACGTTTCCAGTCAGGGCCGGGCTCGCCTTGGGGGCGTAGGACGACATGCCAGACAGGGTCTGGTAGGTGGAGGCCGCGTCCGAGGTGGTCAGGTAGCCCGAGATAGACGCACCCGCAGGGATAGTCACAACGCCCGTAAATGTCGGGCTAGCGATGGGGGCGTACGTCGTGGCCGCGTCAGCCGAAGCCAGTTTGGCGTTAAGCGCCGTGGCTAGGTCGGTCTGATTGCCGAGCGTGCCGGTGATAGAGCCCCATGTAACTGAGGTCGCAGGGACAACGCCCGCCACATTGACCGTCCAAGACGTATAGGTTCCCGACCCGGTGTGGTGATTGATGTCCACCGAGAGCGCACCCGTGCCGGAGTTGTACGTCAGTACCTCGCCGTGCATATGGTTGCTCGCGTCGTAGGCCACCGTGATGCTCTGGGTCGGCGTGTACGAGAGGCCCGTGCCAATGGTAAAGGACTTGGTGCCGTTGCCGATCGTGTTGCTCGTAGTCGAGGTCGTCAGGTAACGGTCGCCCGGGATGAGTGTCTGCCAGGACGAGTCGTAGTTCGTGCCCGAGTTCTTGGTCAGGACTTGGCCGACAGTGCCCGAGGTGGGCTGGCCCTGGGCGATGGTCGCGTAGGTCGAGGCCGCAGCCGAGGTCGTCAGGTAGGACGACATCCCCGAGAGGGTCTGATACGTCGATGCGGCCGTCGAGCTGAGGAGGTAGGGCGAGAGGGCTGCGGAGGTGATGTAGCCAGCCGGGTTGGTCTGGAGGTAGTAGGTTGACGCGGCGGTTGAGGTCGTCAGGTACGAGGACATTCCCGCCAGAGTCTGGTAGGTCGAGGCCGCCGTGGCCGAGGTCAGGTAGGGCGAGAGGGCCGCGCTGGTGATGTAGCCAGCCGGGTTGGTCGTGCTGTATTTTCCATCCAGCGCCGTCTGAAGGTCGGTCTGGGATGAGAGCGTTCCCGTAATGCTACCCCACGTGCCGCCAACTCCGGGCGGTCCTTGAATCCCTTGGGGCCCTTGAATCCCTTGGGGCCCGACAGGCCCGGGGACTCCGACGCTGCCCGTCAGGGTTCCCGCGACAGTGCCGGACAACGCGCCGTTGACCGTGCCGAAGGTGTTCTCCGTAGAGGTGATGGTTCCGTTGGGCATGAAATCAGACGGTCACGGAGTCGATGACCTGGATACGGAAGACCTCGGTCCGCGAGATGGGACCGGGCGAGCCAGGGAATACGAACTTGATATCCCATCGGCCTAGGCCAAGCGCCCAGTCGGCGGTCGAGCCCGGGTAGGTGCAGGTGAAGGACAGGCCGTCTCCGGCCTTGGTGATCGTCAGCTCGTAGGAGTTGCCGCACTTGTCCTCCACCGTCGAGGTCAGGGTCGTGGCCAGCAGGTTGGCAGGGCCAGTCGTGCCAGGGGTCCAGACGAAGGTGCAGGCGAACGTGTTGCCCTGCGATAGCGTGACGGTGTCAGACATGGCTACTTATTGTGCAAATGGTAGGGTTTAGGTCAGAAAGCCGTCAGGTTGCCGATGGAGACGATGGGCTGGGCGGGCGAACCGCCCCCGATGAACTGAACGTCTGTAGTGAAGAAGGTCGCGTTAAGGGTGGCGCTTAGGCCAGTCAGGGTAACCGTCTGGCCTTCGAGCTGAGTCCTGACTTCGGTCGGCATTAGAAAGCCGTTGGTAGGGTTGCCAGGGATGCCAATCAATCGGTTGCTCGGTGAGGGGAATGTGCTGTAAGCACTGTATACGCTCGGCTGCTGGGCGAAGTTGACTGAAACGGTAAAGCGCGGATAGCGGATGAGTCCGCTGCCGGAGGCTGATGCCTTCTGGCCGTCTACTCCTGTCAGATATTCGATGCTGTAGTCGTAGGCGTCGAAACCTGCTGAGCCTGTGCTGTCGTTCAGGATCATGGCACAACGGAACTTGCCCCACGTGGAGACCGAGGCCGATGCTCCCAAGGCGGTGGCCATCAGACTCGGGCGTAGTAGTAGGTCGCCGTGGCCGAGCCGAGCTTGATGCGGTCAGCCCAGAGCGAGCCGGTGACGTATTGGGTGACGGTGGCGCCGTTGACCGTGGCGATACGGATATAGCCTTCCGTGTCCGTGTCCGCAGGCAGGGGGGTTCCGAGGTTCCACTCGAAGCCGGTCGGGTTCGGGAACAGGCCCGACGCGAACGGAGCCTTGACCCACACCTCGTAGGTGCTGGTCGAGACCGTGATCGTGCTGGCGATGTTGCCAGGGGTGACGTTGTTGACCGTGCCAGAGACGATGCGGTAGGTGGAGTTCGCGCCGACGGTCGAGACGTGGATGACCTTGAAGGGGTGCATGGATGTGTCTGGCTCGTCGGTGCATCCGCCTTCTTCGGCGTAGTTCAGGACGTTAGTCGTGAACGCACGGGGGACGGTTCCGTTGATGACCGGGGTTGCCCAAGCAGGGATGAACCCAAGGGCGTTAGCCGCAAGTGCGTCCTCGTTATTGACCACGTTGCCCCATGCGTCTGGGGTCGTTGCCTCGTTGATGTAGTAGGGGTCCTCGGCCTCGGTTACGTCTGCCTTGTTCATCAGGAACGTGGCGTTTAGCTCACAGGGAATGACGATGTCCTGAGACCCGACGTGCATCTGGCTGACCTTATACCAGGTCGTGAAGGAGGTCAGGCTGGAGTTGGCCGTAAGCGCGGCCACGGAACTGTTCCGCAGGATGTTCGTATACTCGACTTGATACACTCCGGCGGAAACCTGCTGGACGAACACGTTGCCGTCCAAGGCCGGGATGGTGTTGAGACATTCCTGCAGATCGTAGGCCGATTGCGTCGAAGGGTTGAATGTGGTCGTGGTAGTGGCGCCGGCGTGGGTGAACGTAGCACCGCCGGACTTGTAGTCGCCAGCGAAGACAATCTGCTGGATGCTATTGCCTACCGATGAGCTGCCGTCCCTTACCACGTTGACCGCCACGGTGGACGGAGTAGCCGCGACAGAGTCGATGATGGCCAGCACCCGGACATGGTGACCGAAGAAGCGGGGGTTGAAATAGGTCGTGTGACAGTGGCCCCAGTCCAGCAGAGTTTCGCCCTCGGCTACGACCTCTTCGTATCCTTCCATCTTCTGGACGTTGGTCGTGTTCTGGTAGAGCGAAGGGCCCGCGTCAACGAACAGGGCGTTGAACTCAGCCGAGCCGTCCTTGACGAAAGACACCCAGGGGAGGTTCTGATCTAGAAGCCCGCCATCGAAGGCGCCGTTGCCAGCGTCCCACTTCGACAGGGTGACGAACCAGCGACCCGTGCCGGTGAGCGCGTAGCCGCCGCCGCCGAGCATCCAAGGAGACAGGGCGTCAGCCAAAGGGGCTGGCGTGACCGTAGAGGACTTGACCGCGACAAAGTTGATGTATGCCTGCCTATGGTCCGTAAACGCCCCAGTCTTGATGTAGGGCATCAAAGAGTGGGTATAGGTCACCGAGCCCATGGCCACCTGCACGACAGGCGTCGGCGTGCCACCGACAGGCATGGCCAGCACGTTGCACTGAAACTGCTGGGGCTTGTTGACGTAGGCCGGAGTCAGCAGGGCCGGAAGGACAGGCGGCTCGGGGGGCTGAGGCGGGTCGGGGAACTTCGGCAGCGCGATTCCGAAAGCGATACCATCGTCACTCGGGGGCGTCCACGGCTGTTGGATGTCCAGGGAGAACCCGCTAGACGAAGCCTTGAAGGTGTATCCGTCGCCGGGTTGGAGGCTCATGTTCAGATCAGTCGGTTGTCTCGGTAGACCTTATCGTGCCAGCCGACAACACTATAGCGGACCTCGTAGTTGACCTTGTAGAGCAGGCCGTAGTCCTGAGCGTTCACCTGAGAAAGCAGCAGCTGATTGAAAGAACCGTTGGCGACACTGGAAACCCAAGAGGTTCCGGCGTAGTCAGGGATGATATTGGGAAGGACGCCGGACCAATCGTTATCGCGGGAGGTCGTGCCGAGGTAGTCCATCATGTTATGAACCTCAGAGGCTTCGGTCGTGTAGAAGTGGCCGGAGAAGGATGAGGTCGGGGCGAGGTAGTTCGTCTTGCCGTAGAAGTGCTTATCAGCCGCCTTGACGAAACCGATGAACCGACCGCCCTGCGGGTCCTCGAAGCAAGCGCCGTTCTGGCCGAGATAGGACTGCTTCTTACCGATCTTACCGAACTGAGGGGTCCCGTCAGAGTTGTATCCTAGCAAAACCTGAATCCAGTCGGCGGTGTTCTTGATTTCAACCAGCGGACCGATCGGGGACTGGGTGTAGGTTCCAGCTGCGCCGGCGATGACGCCATCATATCCGTCACCGCCAGGTTCAAAGAAGTTCGGGTTGGTCGTGATGTTCTCGGACGTCAGGCCGTTGGACGCGCCGACCTCGGGGTTGGTGTAAACTCCCTCGTTCACGTCAGGGTCGATGCCGATGTAGTCCACCGTGATGATGGCCATCCCGAGGGCATCGTAGGACACGGAGAACTTGTGCGCCGCCAGCGCCGCGTTGATGGGACAGGTCGAGCCTCGGTTTCCGACCGATAGATCGTTGTTTGTGTTGGCCTTCCAGACGCAGGTGGCCGTGAGCAGGCCGTAGCCGTCGTTGCTCAGTTTGCCTCCAGGCTGGAGAACCGGGGCGTTTAGGTTGTTGCCGTAGTCTTGACGTGCCATAAAGGTGATTACATTTGGTCTCCGTAGCCGTCAACGTGGGGGTTGCCAGTAGGAGCGTCTAGCCAGCTAGAGGTGCGGCCTCCGCCAGAGGTGACGAGCTGAGCCAGGAGCTCGTTGGTCTTCTTGGCCTCTTCGAGCTGGGAAGCCATGGCTTCAAGCACCGGGTTGGCTCCAACGCCGACGACGTTGGAAAAACCTTCAGGTCCCTTGAAGGTGGTCGGCATCTTATCCACTTCCTTCTGCGCTTGGATCTGAGCGTCGGCGGCTTCCTTCTGTTTGACGGCGGCTTCTTCGGCCTTCTTCTTGGCAATCATCTCAGGGTCTGATGCGACGCGAGCCTGAGAACGACGCTCAAGGACTTTCTGGATGTCTTCGTCTTGTCGGTAGTCGTTGATGCCTGTCATCATTCCAGCAACGTTGAAGAAACGGCCAGCCGTATTCCAGAATCCTTTCCCTTCAGAGATATAATCCCCCATGGCTGACTCGGCCTCGGAGATGCTGAACGTTCCGGCGTTCTGTTGTCCCTGCTCGTCGGCTAGGGCTTCGGCTGCCAGCTTGGCGTTCTTGCGATCTAGGGCGTCCTGCCGGCGACGAGCCGCTTCTTGTGCGGAGGTGACCGTGCCTTCGCGCATATACTTGTTGCCGCCACCTTCGGCCACGGCCTTGGCGTCCTGGACTGCTTGGCGGTTCTTTTCGATGGAGGCCGAGATGGCGCTCATGGCCGCATTGAGCAGGACCATCGGGGCCGCGAAGGAAAGGAACAGGTCCTTGCCGAAGGACTTGAAGCGGTTCTCGATTCCCTCGATGTTCTTCTCCAGGGCGCTGACGGACTTCTTGACCTTCTCGGTCACCTGCTCGGCGTTGGTATCGCCGTTGATGCTGAACTTGATGACGTTGCTCATGCTTGGATTTTTTCGAGTGAGTCGATTAGTTCCTCGTCCTCGGAGGTGAGGACTTTGAGTTCGGCTCCCTTGCTGATCGCAAAGGTGGAGTTCAGCCAGATGGCCTGGCACTCCGGCATCGTCCACGCGCGCTCTTCTGGGATACCGTTGGAAATCAGCGAGGCCACCACGGTTAAGACCCAAGGGGTCCCGCTGGTCTCGGAGTGCTTGGCCTTCTTCTCCCAGAACTTCGGCCAAGCCTCTACCATCACGAACTTGGAAAACAGGTCAATCTGCTCGGCGAAGTAATCACCGTTTGCGGTCATCTTGCCGAGATACCAGGAGTCCTTCCAGGTCAGCTTGTCGAGGCGTTCACCCGAGCAAATCTTTACGGCCACTATCAGATCGAGCGGACGGATGCCGACGCCAGAACGAAGGAGGGGGCTTTCGGCTGCTTCCAGCTGCACGCGGTGAAGCAGGCAGAACGGGGAAACAAAACGACCCAGAATCTTAATCTGTCCAGAGGGGTCCGTGAAAGCGGATGTGAACCGCTTGTCCATGCGGTTAGGCGCCGGCGACGCCTTCGTAGCCGACGGCACTGACGGTTACGGCAGTGTATCCGCGATTAGATCCCTTGTCTGAAACCTTTGTCACCCAGCCCGAAAAAGCGGTCGAAGCCGTGCCGCCAGAGTAGGAAGAGGCGGTGTTGACCGTTAGGGTAAAGGATGCGCCGAGGACAGGAATCGCCGAGGTTTTCGCGATGATTTCCACGCTCACCTGGCAGCGTCTGTCGTCGCCGCGCCATGCGACGGTCTTGCCCGTCTCGTCGATGATGGTCGCTTCGTTGGCAAACTCGCCGTCGTTGGTGTAGGACTGGACAACGGCATTGGCCACGGTAGCGCCGGGAAGGCCATAGATTGCGGTTACCCCTTTGACGATAGCAGCCATATACTATTGCGGATAAGGTAAGGTTAGCCCTCGGGGTTCACGACCACCAGAATGTCATAGACTAGGACCGATGCCCAGGAGCGCTCGTTGACCCCTTCATCCTCGGACAGAGGGGTGATGTCGTAGCAGTGGGCGTCGCCTTGGGCGGTGAACACGTCCTGCAGCTCTTCGAGGTCCTGCATGGCGCCGGCAATGGCGGCCATCCGGGCACGGTGATCGGCTAGGGTCACGTCATCGGCAGAGTCCAGCAGGGTGACGCGGACCGAGCACGAGTAGTTGCCGAGGCCGTCCGGGAAGTCGTTAGGCAGGCGGGCGGAGTCGCAGAGCACGATGGCCTTGGGAAGCACGTTCGTGTCGGCGCTGTCGCCCGTGTAGATGTTGACCCCGGTCAGTTCGACCTGGGCGGTGAGGTAGGTAGCCACTGCGGCTTCCACGATATGGCGGGCGGATTTGGTTCCCATAGAGTTATTTGGTCTTACGAGCGTTAGCCTGAGCCAACGTCTTTTCAAACCTTGCGAGCACGGCGGCACGCATTTGTTTGACGCGGTTGCCGTAGACTAGGTTTTCGGTCCCAGCCTCTCCGGCCACGTTGTTGATGTTACCGATCAGATTCATCACGGTCATGGATACGAAGCCCGGGCTACGGCTGGAGCTGAACACGCCCTGGGCTGAGCGCTTGTTTGCGTCCACCCAAGGGGCGTCATAGGCGCCGAAGTTACGCTCGACGCCCTTCTTGGTCACGGGCTTGGGGACCTGCGCTAGGACCGCAGCCCAGCCGGACTTGACCCGTCCGACCTTGGCCTGACGTTCAGCTATGTAGGCTTGGAGTTGTTGGACTGAGCCGACCATATACTGCGGTCCGCCAACGGGCTGGTTGCGCTTCCATCGTCCGTTCACGGCGTTCTTGTATTTGTCGTGGATGCCTCGCAGGTCGTTGGTCTGCCCTTCGATTGCCCTGATCTGCCCGTAGATGTTCGCCTTATTCAGGTAGTTCTTAGCCTTCTTGAATGAGCGTTCCCAGCTCACGTCTTCCAGAATCTTACGCATGACCGGGGAGATGCCGCGTGCCTTGCCTGAATCGAAGTTGCCGTAGATTTCCATGAACGCCTGTCGGTCGTCGCCCCTGACGGAGTTGATGACGCGGCGCAGCAGGACGGGCATCCCCTTCTTGGGGCTGTCCGCAGGAATGAAGATGCGTTTGATGTCCTTGGCCGTCTTACCCATGCCGGCCTTGTGGGCGGCTGAGCTCAGGCCACGGCCCCCGCCGGCAGGCATCGGAGGGGTGAAGGTCATGGCGTCGCGGCACATCAGCCTGATCTGCTCGCGGGTGACCATCTCCATGTCGCCCTTCACCTCTTCGGCAAAGTGCCGCATAGCCGCGTTGAAGTCCGCGAGGCTGGCTGGGTCGATGGCTCCCTTGCTGGCCATTACTGGTTGTCGTCGATGCAGGTGAGCTCGATGACGGCGCTGGCCTGCTTGTAGGACTGGCCCTTGACCCGGAGGACCTGCCCGTTGACCGTCAGTTTCTTGCCAGGGGCTAGGGAGGCCACAGGGACGCCCGAGGCGATTGTGGCTACCTGACCTCCAACCCGGCCATCAGAAGCCGTCCAAGGGGCCGTAGCGGCGGCGAAACGCACCGTCCACATCTTTTCCTCAGTGAAGCCCCCCGCGTCGAACTTGGGGGTGTTCATGGGTTGGGATAGGCCGACAAGGAACAGGTTGGCCCCGACCGTAGCCGGAACCCCGATGTCTGCCAGGATGGATTGGAAGTCTGAGTTGAAGGTGGAACCGTAGAGGGACATGAGGGTGGGTAGGGATTTAGGGATACAAAAAAGCCCCCATCGCTGGGGGCTGTTTCAGGACTCAGCCCCGATTAGGGGTTGTAGACCGAGGCGAGAGTGCCCGTGGTGATCGCCTTGTTCGCACCGAACATCAGTTCCATGGAACCGACGAGGTTACGGGTGCTCTTGTCAGCCCAGACGTTGTAGTAGACCGAGATGCCGAGACCTTCGATCGGAACCACTTCGCGAACGAGGAAGTCGTTGCCGACAGCGTCGAGGTCCGGGGCGGCGGCGGCCATCGCCAGCGCTTCGCTGGAAACCGCGAAGCCGGCGAGTTTCGCTTCGGACGGGAAGAGGGAAGCGTAGAACACGCCGCCATCGAAACCGTAAGCGCCAGCGGAGAGCGGGAGGGAGGTCGTGCTGGTCGGGATGAGCTGGGAGTAGATGCCCGGGTTCACGATCAGGGTCTTGCGACCAGCCTTGGAGACGCCGGCCCAGAGAGCCTTCAGCTGAGCGGAGCCAGGGGTGACAGCCGAATCAGCGGCGGTGACCGTGGCGGCGCCGAAGTTGGCGACGGTGATAGGAGCGGTAGCGGCGGCCCAGATGGAGTCGGCCAGCTTGTCCATGTTGATTTTCAGAATCTTCTCGAGCTTGATGCCGTTCTGGATGTCGGCGTAGGAGAGACCGAAGGGCTGATACAGGTGATTAAGCGACACGGCGGTGGCGCCAAGCGTGCTGTCACCGATGACATTAAACGCGGTCGGGTTGGTCAGCGTGGTGCTGCCAGCGGTGGAGAGAGCCACCTGGACGACGTCCTTCGGGCGCTTCACGTCAGCCGAGAAGTCGGAGGCGAAGTTGCCGAGGGCCGCGAGGCGGTTCGAGAGGGAGGTGAGGCTGAGCTCGGCGACGGTATCGACGATCAGAGCGCTGTTGATGGTGTTAGGCATGGGTAGCTAGTGGAGGGTTAGAGGGGGAGATTATTTGGAGAAGAGGACGGCCTTGTGCTTCTTGAGGAAGGCGCGGCGCTCAGGGCCGGCAGGCATCGAGGCATACTGCTCGTGGATGGAACCGACGGCAGCGGCGACGACCGGGGCGGCGACAGGGGCCACGCCAGAAGAGGCGAGGATGTTCGCGGCTTCGACAGAGGCGGTGGCCTTGGAGGCTTCGAGCTCGACGATCTTGGCGTTGGCCTCGGCGAGAGCGGCTTCCAGTTCCTGAACCTTCTGGTCCTTAGCGGCGGCATCGACCTTAGCCTGGTCGAGTTCGGCGGAGACGTTGACCACGGAGGCTTCGACCGTCTTGCGGAGATCGTCGCGTTCAGCGGTGAGGGAGACGACAGCGGCCTCGGCGGCCTTGAAGCGTTCTTCGATGGTCATATACTATTGCGTAGGGGGTAAGGTTAAGCGGCCTGCTCGAAAGCGGCGAGGGCCTCGGCGAAGGAGGTGGCCAGACCCGTGACGAGGTTCTTGGCGGCGGCTTCCCGGCCAGAGAACACTTGGCCTTCCATGTCTTCGCGGCTGGCGAGCGAGCGCTTGCGGAGGACGGTCTGCTTGAACTCTTCATGCATGGCCTCGATGGACTTCTGCTCGAGCTCGCGCATCTCGTCGGTGTAGCCTTCGCCGGCGATGTTCGGGGCCTTGTATTTGCCCGCACGGAACACCTCGACCTTGAGGCCCATGTTCTTGAACGCTTCGTCGTAGGACTCGTCCACGGCGATCACACCTATGGAACCCACGACCGCCGACGGGCTTGCAATCACGTAGTCGCTCTGACTCCCGGTATAATATGCCCCGGAGGCCATGAGCTTCTTGGCGTAGGACATGGTCGGCAGCGGGATGCTGGCAATCTTGTCGGCGAGTTCGGGCGTGCCGACGACCGTGCCGCCAGGGGAATCAATCTCGAAGGCGATGCGCTGGACCGCAGGGTTGGCGAGGGCTTCGTCGATGTGCTCGCTAACTTCAGCCATGTCCATGGCCCCGGTCATCTTCTCGAACTTGGTCAGGCCGACGCCCAGGAAACCCTGGAGTGGGATGACCGCCGTTCCGCCCTGCGTGACGTAGGGCTTCGCGACAGGGTTGAAGAACATATCCAGCACGCTGTCCACGACGCCGTATTTCTCGGCATACTTCATGTGGTTCGCGGCCTTGATAGGGTCGCAGAGAAGTGGCTCTCTTCCAGAGAGTCCGTTGATTAAGCATTTCACGGGTTAGAGGGTTCGGGAGGGGGAGGGAGGTCGAGGTTGTCGGCGACCGCGTCAGGCGTCTGGCTCGAAGCCTGACCCTGTTGCAGCCAGTTGAAGGCCGACTGGTAAAGCATCCACAGCGGGAGGTTTCGCTCCTTGGACTTCTGGACGAGCTTCTCCATCTCGACGGCGCGCTGCTCGAGCACCTCGTCGTAGGTCATGCCCTTCTTGCCGAGGATGGCCTGCGCCGTGGTCAGACCCATCTGCAGGTCGGCACGGTCTTGCGAGGCTTCGCGGCCAGCGTCCACGGTGATGTCGCGGGGCGTGATCCAAGACTTGCGGTTGAAGTCCGGGTCGTCGGGCAACTTGCCCTTGGCGATGGCGTCGGCGATGACGTAGTCGTAGATACGGTCGAGGCTGTCGATGATGATGCTCTGCCACTTGCCTGCCCATCGTGACACGCGGCCAGCGACTAGGCGGACCGAGGAACCGCCGAGGGCTCCCGGCGTGACCTGGTATTCGTAGGGGAGCAGGCGGACGATGTCGCGCTCGATGGCGGTCATCATCCCGATCCACGCTTGAGAGGGGCGGGTCTGGGTCAGCTGAGAAAGGTCCTCGTTGGTATCGACCACCAGCATCTTGCCGCCCATCTGGCTGGCCATCTTCTCGCAGGAATTGTAGTCGCCGGAGAACTTGGAGGCCGGGTCATCTTGAAGCACCCCGCCTTGCTTCTTCAGGATTAAAGTATGATCCGCGCTGTCGCGGGCTGCTCGGACCTCCAAGGAGAACACCTCGAGGTGATCACGGACCGAGTTGAGCGATGACTGAAGCACAGGGTATCCGCGCACCGCAGACGGGCGCTCGAACTCCATGACCTGGAGCATGGACTGCGCCGGCACGTATCGGTCCTTCTTGTCGCCGTCAGTGTAGACATTCCAGCCGGTGATTTCGCCATACGTGCCGAGGTAAGCCCCGTCCACGTTGCTGGTGTCGAACTTGTCGGAGGGAGTCCCCACTCGATGACTCTCGAGGATTTGCACTTTCGGGACGCCGGTCTTCGGGTCGTTGGTCAGTATGCCGAAACTATCGCCATCGACCAAAGCCCCGGACATCCACATGGCCTGCAATTGCCCCAGGTTGTAGCGTCCGGTCAGGTCGCATCGGGTGGACCAGTCGCGGAAATAGTTCTGGTGGGCAACGGCCACAGCGGGGTCGCGGGCGTTGGACTGAGCCACAAGGCCGTCACCGATGGAGACCAGCACGGCCTCGTCGATGCACTGCTTGTAGATCGGGCTGTTGCGGACGGCCCAGCGGGACGTGCCGACCATCGTCAGGCGCGTGCCGGACGTGACCTCCTTACGCTGGTCGGTGACCGCACCGATGAACAGCATACGCCGAGCACCCGAGTCGGTCGTGCTGGCGAACTGAGAATACGAGGCGGACGGCCCCTTCTTCTCGGTCTTGGTCTTGGGCGTGGTCTTCTTTCGCATCAGAGGTCAACCCGCATATCCCAGTTCTTCTGCACGGAGGTATGAGCACCGCCATACTTCTTAGGGTCGATACGGGACAAAGCGTAGTTAATCTCGAGCAGGCGCTGCTGGGGGGGCATCCCGAACTGCTTGTTCACGGAAGTGCCGGAGTCCGAGTAGGACGTCACGGCTTTGCCGAGGTCCCCCAGTGCTTCCTGCTTGTATTGCAGCAGCACGTCCTCTGATACGCCTACGTAGATGCCGAGCATATACTTATTGCGGGGCGGGTAAGGTTTGCGGCTCGTCCCGACCGAGCAGGCCCCAGCGCGCCGCGATCAGCATCCCGAGAAGCTCGCAGTCGAAAGCATGGTTGTCGCGGACTCCCTTCCGTAGTCGCCACATGGCCTTGCCCGCTTCCTTTATGCGGACCTCCGAGTTCAGCTGCTCGACATACCCGGGGTCGGCATCCCGGGCGAACGTGAACACCTTACGCGAGCGCATCCCGTGGAACAGGTCCTTGCCTGACAGATTGGACCAGACCACCAGCGCCGTCGGCGTGCGGATGCCAGGGACGTGGATGGCGGTCGGGGTGTTATAGAACCGCCGAACGGTGTCCCCGGCCTTCGTCTTGACATTGAAGTATTCCTGACCCGAACCCTTCGAGCAATACCAGCCACGGGTGGCGCACTGCTTGTAGACCGTCTGGGTCGTCGTGTCGGCGCCGCCAGAGTCCACCATGACGAGCTGAGGGTGGACGCCGTGCTTGACCGCCAGGGCGTCGAGGCCGGACCAATCGCCTAGGCCGTCCGTGCTCAGGACCTTGCCAAAGTAGACCAGCCGGCTGTGGCCCGTTCGTGCCCACTGCCTGACTACCACCCAGAAGTGGTCCATCTGACAGTCGATAGTCAGGCTGATGAACTTCACCGAGCCTTCGGGTGCGTCGTCCTTGTCCACGATCTGACCGCGCGGCGTGATGTAGCAGACCGCTTCCCATGGGTCGGCCATGGCGTAGTCCGAGGACTCGGTCGAGACGACCATGCTCCCCGTGCCGTCATCACTCCAGGGCAGAGCCAGATACTGGTTCTTGAAGAGCATACGCGGGGTCTGGTCTCCGACCAAGTCTGCGACCTGCTTGGCTTTTATCATGTCCACGGCCAAGGACCCCCAGCTCGTCGATGCCAATGCGTTGACGTGTAGCCCGACGTAGCCGGCCTTCTCCGCCTTGGTCGTAGCCTCGAACCCGGCTCCACGCTCAACCTCGTTGCAAATCGTCCGCACCTCGTCGTTGTCCTCCATGCGGTGACGGCACTTCGAGCACTCGTAGGTCGTGCCCTGTTGCACCGCCTCAAGGTCCCAGCCGTCTACCATCTTGGCGCCTTCGGGGAAACGGATGTAGTCCCACAGCCAGGGCTGGCGGTGGTTGCACGAGGGACAGACGAACATCCATTCCCTCTGGTCGGTCATCAGGTAGAACTTCCAGAACTCAGCGCCTTGCCCTTCGATGTCACCGGGCTGGCTCTCGTAGATCGCCTTGCTCGCGAACGCCGCAGCCTTCATGCGGCTCATGCTCATCGCCAATGCGCCGTTCGGCCACTGCCAGATTTCCGAGCCGAACACGTAGCGCACGTGCAACGACTGCAGGTGCTTCTCCGTCGAGGCCGAGCGGTTGTGAATCAGAGAGCCGTCCGCGAACCGCAACGTGCCCGACTTGTCGTTATCGTCCCCGGACATCTGAGAGCGGATGTCGGACACCTGGTCGAACAGCGGCCGCAGCTCGTTCAACGTGAACGCCTTCGCCTTGTCCTGAGAGTCCAGGAAGATGGCCATCGACGCACGGCGGTTAGCCATCAGGTAAGTCGCGCAGAGTTTCAGCGTCAGCGTCTTCCCGCAGCCGATGGCCCAGGGCATGAACAGACGCGAGGTCGTCGGCGCGTTGAAGATACGGACGGCCTCACCGATCCACGGCCAGCGCTTCGGGTTGTAGCCTCCGTCAAACACGCCCGCCGGAATCTTCTTAACGTTCTCCTTCAGGTAAGCGACAGGGTCGCTCAAGGCCGACGGCCTGACCACGGCCAGCCCTTCCTCGAAGAGCTCGTCGGCGTTCACGGCTTCGGTTCCTCCAGCACTCCGGCAACCCGGGCAATCTTCTCGCGGGCCTCACGCGCCCACTCCGTCAAGACACCGATGGCTTTCACCGGGTCCTTGGGGTTGCAGTTCTCACCGCACTCAGAGCCTAGCGCGTCCAGCCGTTCGACGATCAGGCCAGCCAGACGGAGCATCGCCTCGCGCGCTTCGGTCGCGTCGATGTGCTGGCGGGCGAACACCGAGCGCCGTTCCTGCTCTTCACGCAAAGCCACCGCTTGCTTCAGGCTCTGGTTATAGGTCACCTGATAGCGGCCAGCCTCGGCATCGCCGGCACGCAGCATCCGCTCATACTTCTCGCGGGCGAGCACGACCAGGCGCTCGTGCTTCTCGATCGTCTGCTCGAAGCTCGCGTCGGGGATTCCCTCCACGTCGAGCGGCGGCCTTTCCTTTTTCGGTCGCCCCGGCTTTCGAGCTGAACCGGCTGGTTCGGAATCCCCCGATTTTGGCTGGTTTTGAAAATCCATGTTAAAAAAAACGGCGGGCTTCCTTC
>Ga0181343_1000165_pt1 | contig 32085 bp, 31 predicted proteins | sample Su13VDMLBSD_FD_130110 | JGI IMG/M metagenome (GOLD analysis project Ga0181343, IMG submission 130110) | Freshwater viral communities from Lake Michigan, USA - Su13.VD.MLB.S.D | ecosystem: Environmental > Aquatic > Freshwater > Lake | place: USA: Michigan | collected 2013-07-15
CTAACGGCTGAGTAACTTTAGCTTTACCAGCTTCTCTAGAAGTACGAGTAGGTTCGCTCTTAACGATATCCGCAAATTCGGCGGTGTCTAGTTCGTTATCCTTATAGGCACGCCACGCACGAGAAATTAGTGAATCAAGAATTGTGTCGTACTCAGCTTGAGATATATCTCCCTTCTTATTAAGGGCAGATGCTACTTCCTTGAACCGCTTAGGATTTACAGGTTTTGTAACTCGTTTCTGTGTCTTAGCTTTTAGTACAGCAATAAGTGCGTCTGCGTTACGTTCGCTACCGCTGGCGTTTACTAATTCTTCAATAGCATTGCGCACCTGCTGACGCAACAATGTAATTTTTCTCGTAGTTTCTCCAGCTTTAACTTCCGCAGCTGCAACAGTAGGGGCACCCGGTTTCGCATTAATCGTAGTTTGCTCTTTAAGTGCATTAGCTTCAGCACTAGCTAAATCACGCGAAGTAAGCAACACGCGTTGTGCCGCATCGTAGATTTTTCTTACAGTACCACCGTATTTTTTAGTGGCTTCTGCATCAACAGCAGCACCTTTTTCTGCGTATACGATTGGCGCAACTTCGTCCGGACTACGAAGCATACGTACCAATCCTTTGAACACACCTTGAGGAAGTGATACGCGCCCACCAGCTTTGCCTTTTTCACTAGTAACAGTAGCGTTTAGCTTATTAATAGCGGCTTCAATCTCTTCGGCTAAACCTTCATCAATAGGCTCTTGTTTTGCGGCTTCGGTAGTCTTGATCTCTTCACCACGGGTAACTGTAGCAACAGGTGCAACTACTTTAGCAACTTTAGGCTTAGGAGCAGGCTTAGGAGCAGGGGCAGGGGTAGAGACAACCGGAGGTGTAAAAGACCCCGGCGGGGTAGTCACGCTCGGGGAAACAGCGGCTTGGCCACTGGAGGAAACAACGGGGGCAATAGGTCTAGTCAATCCACCCATCACCTGCGGTTCTGCTACGCGTTGGCCAGTCTGCACTTGGGCAGCAGGACCTTGCAATTGATCGGGATTAACCTGATAAACACCGCCACCAGTTGTAGTAACCCCCGGCACACCATAAGCTGTCTTTGGCATTTGGCGACCGAGACCTTGCGGAGCTTGATCTTCAGGAGCCGTAACGTAAGTACCCGATGCAGTTTGCGTTACACCCGGCGCAACTTGCTTACCTGTTTCTACCTGCGTGAGTGGGTCAGTACTGCCGAGGATATTCTCACGGCGCATCTTCTCCAGATACTCTTGTGCGTTCATCACGCTAGGAGTCAGCAGATTCGTAGGCTCTTCTGTTAGTTCACCAAGAATATTGCGCTTAGCTTGTTCTTGAATCAGTTCACCAATAGTAAGCTCACGAGTTTTCTTCTTACCGTCAGCGCCTACTTCAGTTATTTTCTCGCCACTTGGCGAGTTGAACGCCTTATCGTATTCTGCCAGCGTCTTAGGATCACCGATCTCTACATTGTAGGCGATAGCATCTTCAATGCGACGAAGGGCATCATTACGGCGATCTTCTAGTTCGATCTGTTTCGTAACCCAGTCAGCGATATCTTCTTCTTTGATACCTTTCTGCTGTGCGGCGGCTTGCACGGTATTTATAGCTTGCTGCTTAGCTTCAGGAGATATGCTCAGATCATCTGACAGTGCAGCCTTGAGCGTAGCGGCATTATTTGAACGAGAAACGTGACCGCCAATCGACAGTGGGCCGAGAATCAATGTTAGGCCAAGACCACCTTTGAACGACTGTCCAGCGATATCGTATAGATTCTCTTCTTTGCCACCATACGCACTTTCAACCAACGAAGTACCAACGTCTTGCGCTACTTCGGTAGTAGGCTGTACTAGCATGTTGACAGCCATGCCCTTGGCAAACGGATTTAGTATTCGAGTATCAGTTAAGTCGGCTACAAGACCAGATGTGTTTTTGCCTTTGAGTAGTGGTTTAAACGCCTTTGCACCGACAGCAGTAGCAACAGCTTCGCCAGCACCTTGAATTAATCCTACTCTACGTGAGGCAGCGGTTGCTTCTTCAGGGGACACACCCTGCGCGATAAGTTTTTCGTAAGTTTGCTCCGCTTCTGACGTACCAAATAAGGCACCCAGAGCAACGGGAGCTGCAAGACCACCACCCGGTACAAGAGCAAGAGGGGCAGCAGTTAATACTGGAGCAACAGCACGAGCACCAGACAGAAGAATATCGGAACCAAGCCAACGATCTTGGCCAGTGCGTTCGTATTGTGGAGCACGTTCTTTAGCACCCGCTACTATTCGTCTACCAAGATCACCAGTCTCAAGCCCGGTCTCACGCTCTAAGAACTTTAATCCCTGACCAAACATCTCAGGAACGTCAACCATCGCACCACCAGCTAACTGGGTAGTGAACTCATCGAAGAAACCCCGCTCTACAGGAATGTCTGTGGATAGCGGAAAATCGTATTTGCCCTTTTTCCTAGCTGGTTTATCCCACGGCAAGGGTACACGTGCGGCAGGACCAGCTGCAGCTGGTTTATCCCACGGCAAGGGTACACGTGCGGCAGGACCAGCTTTTTGATCCGCTGCTTGACCCGCAGCACCACGCGTACGTGATGGAGTAACGTCACTAGACGAAATTTCAACTCCAGCTTGTTTTCTAGCTATCGCAAGTTCTTTGGTAATTGCGTCTATATTTGCAGGGGCACGGTCTCTAAATTCTACATTAGGGTCATTTAATCTAGCTTTTTCATCTGCTAATTGTTCTTCTAAAATTGGAATAATTGCTTTGTAGTTAAATTGATTTTTTACAAATTCTGGCTCGCTCCGCCTAGCAGGTTTTTCGTCCCTATTTCTTTGCCCACCACTTTCCGTTCGGTACTGGGCGTACTCAGGATTATTTCTTTCACTGGCATTAATATAAGCAGCGTCCCTATCCCGCTGTTCCTGAACTTTTGGATCGATACGCAAAGTGCGTAGTTCTTCGGTAGTATCGATGTCCCACGGTAACGGAATTCTTTGCGCCATGGCTTACCTTAATCTGTTTTAAGTTCTGAAAGTGCGCCATAGCGTTTTTGCAGTTCTGCTATGCGTTCGTTTTTAGCTGTTCCATAGGCGATCATTTTAGCCGAGTCAGCAGGGTTATTAGGATCAAGTTTAGCCACAGATTCACGTAGAGACTTTAGTACAGGGTCGTTCGTTACGTCTACAACCCCGTTTTTCTTATTACCGGCAGGAGCGGCAGGTTTAGCAGCGGCGGCAGGAGCAGCACTTATAGGACGGTTTTCCCAATTTGCTCTATCGTTAATATCACCTTTACCAGTGTATCGAGATTCAGTTTTTCCATCTGTTTCTGGATACCATGTTTTAGTATCATACTTCGGCACAGGGACACCGCCGTCACGCTGCAGCCCACCACCTGCATATTGCTCGGCTTTATCTGTAGCGTTGTCTATTTTTACTTGTAAGTCGTTTTTCCGCCGAGTTAGTGCGTCTCTTTCTAGTACGTCTTTTGGAGAACTACGCGTCCCAAGTTCGCGTAACTTTTCATCTACACCTTCAAGTTGTTTTTGGTATGAAGCGGCTAATTTTCCATACGTGTCTGCTCGTTTCAAATCAGAATCGCTTCCGCCACTACTTAGTCCACCACCACTACCATAACGACCACCACGTTCGTAGTATTTAGTTTGTCCTTTTTTGAGGCCAACCTCCGCGTTTCTAAGTTCACTCTGTGCAACCCAATCACCCATCTGTGCAGGATTAGTAGCGGCTTGGTACAGCCCAGAAAGAGCCTCGCCAGCGTTGCGGAAGGTATACATATCCTTTTGTAGCACGTTACCTTTTTTATCTACAAGGTCAATGACAATGCTACCGTCAGGACCAGCTCGCTCTTTTAAGTCTGTATCCGGGTCTAGTTTATCGTTAGTATTAAACTCAGCTATTGCTTGTCTAAAGTTAGTAAATTTAGCAAACTTAGACTCAACTTCCTGACGCAACATTGTGATGCTATTTTTATTAATGTTAGCCATAGCAGCTACATATGAGTCTTGGAGATCGAGTGGCAGTCCCATAGTAGTAGCTAACTGCTGCATCTCTTTATAACCGTAATTAGGATTAGCCGCACGTTGTTTAGCTACTTCAGCGTTGAATTTGTCTTTTAGTTCCCCTTCTTTCAATATACGCTGCGCAGAACTTAGTGTTGTTTCGTTAATTTTTGCAGAAGTTCCTTTATTCAAAAATTCTTGCGCAGCGGCAGGTCCTTCAAACTGTTCAATAGCTGTAGCAACAGCTTTTTGACGTGCATCTGCACTAAGGGATACATCGTCACTTATAGATTTAAGCGCCTGATCAAGTCCAGCTTGCCTATTACCAGTACGTGTTTCTCTTGCAATCTGTAACCCTGTTAGCGTTTGTGAGCTGTCAAATTGTGCCTGTGAACGAGCTTCTTGCGCGGCAGATAAACGTAATTGTGCAGCACGTACTGGATCGTCTTTAGCAATAATGTCTGCATAACGCTCTAGCAACATAGCGTCTCTTTGCTGCTTAGACAATGGCTGCAGTCCTCTTTCTTCAGGAAACGATCTACCATAAAAATCGCCACCTGCAGACTCGCCACCACCTAAAGACTCGACAGTCGTAGACTTAGGTACGTCTAAAGTAGCAACATCAATAGGAGCCACAACATCTGCACGACCCGGACCCGTCTTAATTAAACCCGCACTTATTACATTCGGATCGGCGCGACTACCAGCAGCAGCAGCCCACGACGGTATGTTCTGTTGGTTGTAAGGCACAGGGGGGACATACATACCAGCAGAATTAAAAGTACCTGCCGATGGTGTAGCAAAAATATTTGCTTTTGCATCAGAATATAAACCTCCTGATGCGTAAGTTTGATTAGGGACAGTATTATTATTGTTGTTTGCGTTAATTGGAGGAGTACCATCACCAGCATAGGAACCGCTGTTTTTATTATTACTACTTCCTTTATTAACCGTTGGGCTATAGATATTGTATGCGCCCGTAGGAACACGATTAGGACCTAACTCAGGCTCAAACGTATACCCTTGTTCTGATAACTTACGTAGGTTTTCTCCCTGCTCAGGACTGTAAGCAATACTCGATGGCGTTTTTGCACCGTTTATTTCTGCCTGTGCTCTCTCAAGCTCACGACGACGTTCAGTGTCTCGGTAAGTGTCAACCCAGCTCTTACCTATTTTCGTACCAGCTTCAAAACCAGATGCCCAGCCCATGATTAGACCTCCACCATTTCGATGCCTAGCGCACCATAGTTAACCATCTTCGTTCCGTTTGCAGTGTTAATCACAGCGTCTGGGAATCGCTTCTCTACGTCGTCGGCCATCACACCACGCCAACGTCGGTTAGGGTCTCCGATATAGTTGAAGTCGTAAAGCGGGAGCTTCGTCTTAGAGTCAACGCCAACAACCTCAATGTTTTCCTTAACACGTCGATCAGAAAATTTAGCCGCACCAACCGCACCACCAGCACCAAGAAGAGAACCCATCATCTCACCTTGAGCATTTAGCGCTTGGTTGTACACACTAGTTTGCGATCCAAGAATACTGCTGAGACCTTGGTTCTGTATATTAAAGCCCTGACCCATCGTGTTTCCTGCAGCAGTCATACCACCCATGAACTGATTACCTGCACCCATGTAAGAGTTACCAGCAGCAGAGCCTGCACCCGTAGCGCCTTGATATGCTGCCGAAGAAGCACCAGCTAACCCACGACCAAGACCTGTAACATCGAGTTGTCGTGCGAAGCCCATCTGCTCAGCTTGTTGTCGAGTACCTGTCATCGAGGCAGCTTTTTGTGCTGCGAGGGCAACTGAGTTCTGGTTCTGGAGACCTGCGAAACGACCGGAGTTAGGATTAACACCCATAGAACCCATGGCTCGCTGTGTTGCAGCCTGAGTTTGACCGAACGCACGACCAGCATCAGCAGCGGCTTTAGATGCCAACTGATTACGATAGTCTTCGGTATTGAACTCTTGCGCTTGTTGCACTAGTCCACGTTCTACAGGCCGGAATGTCGAAGTCTGGTAGTCGTAGTAATCTTGCGCTTGTCGCATCTGCTGGTTCTGTGCAGCCTGCTGCTGAGTAGCGATGTCTCGGAGATATGGACTAATTTCGCCGTACTGTTGCCGAGCGAAAGCTAGTTGTTCACGGCCTAAGCCGCCCATAATTTGCGCGGCCTCTTTACTAGCTGATGCTAGTGGCGCGTAGTCTGGTGCTGGAGCTGATTTGCCGCCCATTTTCTATCCTTTCGGTAGCCAGCGGCACCCGTCGGCCCACATGACTAATACCATTATATCCGCATCTACCGCAGCGTCTTTCATTACAAATTCTTCTTCAAACCCGATCTTCTTAACAAACTTGATGCTATCTGGTTTGTTTGTGGGCATTAAGCCTGTGATTCTCTTTAGCTCAAGTTGCCTGAAACAGTAGTCGCAAACTGCATAAAACATAGCAAACATGATTTTACAGGGCTTAGCGATTGCTATGTGACAATTAGCGTTGGCTCCGTTGATCTGGTGTATTACAATTCCAGCAACTAGTTCTCCGTTAATCTCCACACCAAAGGCGTTATACCCCTCCCAAGGGACGCGCTGGCCTACCTGTTTAGCTACCCATAGCGCGACTCTCTCACGGTCGTAAAGAACTAATTCTGCCATGCGTTGTATATATCATATTTAACCACATAGGTAAATACAGGCTATTTGCTTTTGTTCGGTGGGGGAACTAAATGTCACTGCCTCACGTGCTTTGGCCACGGTGTAGCTACGCACAATATCATCAGCCTGACGCATCCCCTTGCCAGCAATAGACGACGTTACGATCAAGTCACCAGCAGCAATATCGCCACCTTCACCACACACATTGATCTGTCCTTCGCCTAGCGCGTTGATAGCTATTGTGTTATACGAAAGACAATCAGTGTCATAGTCTGGAGACATTATGTTCTGCCTAGTTTCCTCGCTAAATCCAATAATATAGACAGCTGGCTGTGAGTTAGTTAGTGGTTTAGGTGCGGCGCAAACCACGCCAAGAACAGCCTTTTGATTTGCCATACTACTATTGGCAACTAATGTAATTGTGGAAGAAATTCCGTTTCTACGGATGACCGCTGTATCAGTAACAATATCGCCGACTGTAAAAGTATCCGCTATAAGCGTAAGCGCATCATGGGTTCCAGTAAACGGACCGTAGTTAGTACCGGAACCTTCTGCATAGAAGTCGTATCCGCTAGCTTCACCAATCAATCCTGATGCACTATTTCTATTATTTCTTCCACGTACGCCATGGTTAGTAGTGCTAACACTAGAATTAGTAGCCACGCCATATACACCAATCCCTGAAGTGCTACTACTTCCTGTTACACCAGTTCCACTAGTAGCCGATCCTCTAACACCACCTATAGTAGTTCCAGAACCGTAAATAGCATCGGCGCCAGTTGCAGTAGCGTAAACAGCAGGAAGTGTGACCGTGCTGGTAACGTAGATAAGGCCACTTGTATCACCGCCTACAGTAATTGTAGAATCACCAGCTGCGTTGTATACGATAAGCTTATTGGTAGCGGCGGAAAGAACTACTCGTGCACCAGTTGTAGCAGTCTGAATAGTTCCGCCAGTAATCGTACCCCCAGTAACAGTCAGCGCTGTACCGTTCCACGTCATTTTAGTGCCAGCAGAATTACCAATGGAGAACTTATACGCTGTACTGTCGTAACCTAGAAAGAATCCAGTGCCAGTATCGTAGGCGGTCTGACCACCTTTAATATGACCAGTTGTTCCCATTGTTAAAGCACCAGAAACTGACAACGCCCCTGTATTGGCTGTGATCGCGCTAAGGGTAGTCGCGTTTATATCTGCAGCCTCAACAGTACCTGCGTAAATAACACCAGCACCCAACGTACCAGTGGTTATCTTGTCAGCAGTAAGTGAACCTATCTGTGCGCTGTTTATCGTGGCGTTAACAATCGTAGCACCGTCGATGTATACACCCGGAGCAAGCGTAGTGCCGTTTGCGGTAAGTGACTTAGTGAGAACCGCTAGAGGAACACTACTTGCTATCTGCCAAGTAACAGTGCCGTCAGTAACTAAAGAGCCAATAGCACCAGCAATACTTGGCGCTGTTCCACCAGATGTACCAGCGACTTTGCATATTAAAACTTTTGTAACAACGCCAGAAATACGAACTGAACTATTCTGTACGTAGGCTGTACTGTTAGCGCGTAGAGGTAAGCCAGTAGTAGCCCCACTGGTAGCCATTGGCGTAGTGATTGCAAATCTATCTACGTTAACAAAGAAATCAGATGTAGGATCACCACCTTCAGAGAGCGTGGACATAAGTCCGAATCCACTTAGAGAACCAGCGTTGCTCATCTTAACCATGTATAGGTTATTGATGTTGGTAATCTCAGTGGTGTTGTCAGTAATGGCTGTATTTAGCGCAGTACTTAGCTCAGAAGATGTAATCGATCCCGTAAGAACATCTAGCAAATATGCAGGGTCTGTTCCAGTTTGACCCAGTGTACCGGCAGCTGAGTTATAGGGACCAAACTGATCTAGGACATTAACATATCTAATCCAGTAGTACTTAGTCGCAGCCGCTCCAACATTGTCTACATAGACGGCGCTAGGGGATACACCTATTTTTACTGAAGTAGTAATATCGTTAGTAGCAGAAGACCAAACCTCTGCGTGCATATGGCCAGCGTACTTGGGACGATCCCACGTCAATATAATATTGGCAAGTGCACCTGATGCAGCTAAATTAGCTGGTGCTGGCGGAGTTCCATAAACAGCAGTATCGTCTACAGGAACAACAGAACCACCCAGACCTGACGAGGCAATACCACCTCTAACCAGATCACGAACAGTTATGATTCTATCGTTACCAGTAGCGTTAAATGCTTCCCGTACGCGATCAATAAAGTTCCGCAGGTCTCTAGGTATGTTCGATGTTACTGAAGGTAGCTTAGACATTCGCCAATTCCTCCATAGCTTGTGCCATAGCGAAGAAGAATATTTCAGAACTACCCTCGAACTGAACCTCTATGTCGCGCCCCTGCATAACAGGTAGCCTGAACACATCACGATCAGCAACCGTCTTAGTATATATAAGCGCCGAGTCCATATAGAACTTAGCAGTCACGGGGTATACCTCGGCTCCTAGTTGCGCATAGTTAAAACCAGTAACTGACGGTAATGTGAATTTCTTAGAGCGCCAAATGTAGCTCTTCGCCGTACCTTCCAACCACTTCTTGACCGACCTATCAGTAGACGCGACAAACAGTTGATCCCGTTGCAGGTCGTTATAGCCAGCTTCTGCATAGATATCATGCAAGATGAACTGGCTCGTTGTCATGTCGAAGATAAAGCCACCGCTAATCGTTCCGTTGTTGTAGAACGCCACATACTTCATATCGTGCATATAAGCATGGATAGAAGTAGGTTTAAAGTACGTTTGCCACTGAGCGCGGGTAAACATATTTTCCGTTATTACTTTGGAACCACCGGGAGTCAGCACTACTAACCCGTCAGGACTAGCGTAAATAACAACACCGTTCTGGCTCACGATACTGCGCTTCGATGCACACGACTGCTCAAGATCGGATTTAACAACCGCCATGGATTCTGGGCTAGTACCCTGAATGAAGTACGGCGTTCCAGTAGTCAACACCGCGAGCGTGGTATCCATGCGACCTAATCCAACAACGGGATAGTCAACACTCTGCATATATTGCACTGGCCAAGCATGAGGGTGATACGGATCGCAGAAGTAAACGTCACGCCCGACGAAGCCAGCCATCATTCCATTAGGAAGATTGATCAGGCCAGCTAAGTTAGCAGGGGGAGGGAGCCAGTTAGTAGTCGGAAGTTCTTCTGATAACTCATCAGACAATAGCGTGTCAGTGTAGTTTTTAGTACCCGCCTCTAGTTCCGTAACGAATAAGAACACGCCACTAACGCTGCGATATAGACGTTTATGCGTAACAATATAGCCCGTAGGAGCAGTTGCGAAACCGCTAAGCGAGACAGTCTGTTCGTAGTGAACATCAACAATATCTGATGGTGCAGAGGGGCCTGACTCAAACTCAAAACCAGACTCTTTATTTACCCATGTGTACACGTAAGTACGTGACTCAGTAGTAGAAGCCGCAGCAATATCGCCTACGCCGGTTAACGTCACGTAATCCGTAATACTAGGATAAGTTCCTTCACGAAGTCGTAACGTAGCTGACGTTCCTGTGGCCACAGATGTAACTTCTGCAATAGGAGAAATGGCACCATACACAGTGACATTGGCGTTTAGTCCAACTAAGAAGTACACATTTCCAGCGACAGCATGATCGTACACGTAAAACTTAGCTTCGCCAGCAGAAGTAAGTGTAGATAAATATGCACCTTCTAATAGGTCAAGCTCAGTCTGCGTGAGGATTACTTTTGCAGGTGCAGCAGCATCTGAGTTGGCAGAAGACAGTGTAGTAACTACAGTTCCACTAGGTGCGGTGTACCGTGCGTAAGCCAATTCATCACTACCACCAGTACCTTTTACATTAGGTGTGAAGTACAGTACGCTGCCATAAGCAGTTGTAGTTAATATAGGCGACCCAGTATTTGCAGGTACACGAGGCATCGCTAAGCTACGCGACAGCAATGTAATGATAGGCGTAACACCGCCGGGGTCTGGGTTTGTAGCATAGCGAGAGTAGCTAAAGTCACCAACGGCACCAGCGACAGCGGAGATAACAACGGTAGTTCCAACGACTGCAATCTTGAGCGCGTCAACACCACCTACTTGCTCTAGTACACCATTAAGCGCAGCAGCAAGCGTGGTAGCCGTGTAAGAGGCAGACGCAGTTATTAACCTAGCAATAACGTCATTACTTCCACCGACCACCATAGCAATATCGATGTACATACCGACTGCACTAATGTTGGTAATCTCAGTAGCTGTCAGAACGATCTGGCCGTAGGTAAATGCTTTAGCTAAGTCTGCAGCAGTAACATCAGAGCTATTAGCAATAACACGGGCGCTGTCGCCGGTTATGAACACACCGTTAGTCTTAACAGAGATGTCGATTGCGTTGCCAACGTCTACAGAACTAATTTCCGTATCCAGCACAATAAGGGAATTGATGGTGCTTGAACTACCTACCAACGCGCCGCTGTCGTAACCAGAGTACGTAAAGGTTCCATCGGTATTAGTCGTAGTACCAACTCGGATGCGTATATCTAGCGTAGCAGTTTCGCCTGTAGTATCAGTAATAACAGTAATTGCACCATCTTCTGTGGTAGCTGAAATACCAGTAGCCGCAGTCAAAGCCGCTGTAATAGCTACAGCAGTTAGTGTAGGCGTGGCAACATTTGTGTAGCTAGTGCCACCGTTCAGACTAAAGTCAATACCGTAAGTGGTAGTTACTTGTGCAATGTTGTTAGCAGAAATAAACACAGATGCAGGAGTAGTCTCCGCAGCGTAAGCCCCAAGGGACGCAGTTAACGCAGATGTTGGGATAGGTAGTCCAAGTGGACGAGATACAGCAGGGTATGCGGAACCAGATAAGGCTATGGAATTATAGGTAGCCTTGGGTGCGCCGTCCCCTGTATAGAACGTCCACTCCGATGTGTCGCCAGCAATCTGGCTTCGGCAAACGTCTACATCAGAGGACCAGTTAAACCAGTACTGCGTATCAGAGTCTAAGTCTTGCCCAAAACGATAGATAGTCTTTGGTACGCCGGTCTTGCCTAGTGTAAGAAGAGAACTTCCGAGACCAGCAAGGGGTTGTAGCGACCCAGAAAACACAGGGCAGTTAAGTGCAACCTGAGCCTGTGTATCCTGAAGATACCGCGCTGGTGTTTTGGGAGATATACCCCCAAAAGATTGAATCGCTATTAGAGCCATTACATCCCCTTACTATCATCAAGCTGCTTGCGGCAGCGCGTCTTGTTGCATCATTTTTAAGTTATTAGCAATTCGTACATCACTAGGCGCAATTTTAGCCGCAATATCACAGTAATCAAGCGCTTTCTCTGTTTGACCTAAATTCCATGCTGCAATAGATGCCAGATCAGGCAATGGTTCTTCCCATACCCTAGGGTCGCAGGTATAGACAAGTTCCTTGGTTTTGATGGCCAATCCAGCTTCAGCAGCCTGTAAACACTCAGCCCAATTACTTTTCATGTACTGCGCCATAGCCAGATCATGCCAAGGCTCACGAGTATTCGGTGCCACTACAGTAGCTCGCTTGTACCAAACTAGCGCAGTATCCTTATCGCCAAGGGCATCGTAGGCTTTACCGAGTAGGCGCATTGCATAGCAGCGTTCGTTAGGCCATGTAGCTTCTGGGTTCTCAAGATACTTATTCAGTGCGACAACGGCATCCACCCACTTGCTATAAAAAGTAAGCTCACGAGCATAGTAGAAGGCGTTCCTTGGGCAATGCGGGTCTTCAGTCACAGCCAGTTTCAACAGATCAAGATATTGGCCACGGGACTTGGTTGGGTCAGGATGATGACTAACTAACAACATATCCGTATGGGCATATATTTCATTAATACGTCCGTCAGGGCGTGGATACTCATGGACGGGATGGTGCCAGTGGTAGCCATTGCGGTGATGAATCTTCTCGTAGTAGAACGAAATGCCACAGCCCCAGTCAAACTTATAACGAAGTCGTGTGGTCTCAGCCTTCCATACGCGCTCAATCTCTTGCCGCCAGCAGGGTTCCATAATCTCGTCCAAGTCCAGCGAGATGCAAACGTCGTAATCCTTTGGGATCAATGCCAGTGCAGCATCACGCGCCTTATCAAAGCGCCATGGGGACACATGAATATTAACTACATCAGCACCATTTGCCTTGGCCAACTCCACCGTATTGTCCGTAGAACCCGTGTCAGCAATAAGAATCATATCTGCAGCACTAGCAGATTTACAGAATCGTTCTACAAACTCAGATTCATTTTTACTAATGGCATAGACAGCAATTTTCATAGTTTCCTCTATTTAGTTTTATTTTCTAAGGCTTCGTACTGCTTGTAGCACTGCTTGAGTTCGGCACGGAGGGTATTGGCTCGGGCAGCTTCCCCTGCAAGAAACTCTCCATCCGGGCGATAAAGTCCTGATCCAGTACATCCTGCGGTAATTTGTCCAACACTGGCGGTTTGGGGCACTCCACTGCTTTCGGTGGGGCGGGTCGAGCGGTCGCGCAGGCTGTTAGTAAGAGCGGCAGCACGAGCACTAATGTTGCGTATCTCACGGTCTTTCTCCTGTCTTAGTTTATCAGCGTTGGCTTGTAGCTCTTGTTCTTTTGCCCTAGCCTCGGCTTGGCCTTTAGCATACTCAGCATACTGAGCAGCCTTTTCCTTATCCCACATCTGTTGAATAGCTGCACGACCGGCAGTATCCCCCTTGGAGTAACCGATACCCAAAGCAATGCCAGCGACAATCACGCCGCCAGCTACCGCCACTAAGGGACTCATTTCTTCTTGCCGTCCGGTACTTTCGTGCCTTCTAGTTTCTTATGTACTTTGATCGTTTTGCAGACTTCCTTCTTGCCTTCCATGTGGCAAACCTTCTTCATCTCGCCACCGGCGTAGGCGTTAAACGAGATCAGGCAAAGTAGGGCGATGAGTTTCTTCATGTCAGTCAATCTCCGGTTGGTGAGCAGGTGGTGGGGCTGGCTTTCCGCCGAATCCAGTTATTACAGGTGCAGCAGTCATGGGTTCCAGCATAGGTTCCATACGCCCAACCCGTTGTCCTTGACACTGCATTGGAGCTGGAGGGGCTGGTGGCGTAGGTGGATTGTATGCCTGTGTCATCGACGGTGGCAATGGCTCATGCTTCTCGTTGTTTAGCGTCTGCCAGATTTGATTGATAATCGTCGGCAGAAATATGGCCAGAGGTGTCAGGATCGCGAACATTGCCTTGTCGTTTGGCGATTGGCCAGACATCGGCTGTGTTACGAACATGACGCCGTAGAGAATGACGAATACAACCCCCATGAAGGAGGCTGTGAGGGAGAGGATAATCAGTAGCTTAATGAACTCATGGATTACATCTCGAAGTTCTGTGGCTGTCCATTTCATTGGTTCACCCTCGGTGGTGGTATTAAGTCGTTAGGACAGGTAGCAGTGGCGGTACAGATAGGCGGCTTACACTCGGCTTTGTCCCAATTAGTTGGGTCTTGGCATGGATACCTGAACCTATCTTCACAACTAGCGACACTAAGCAGTATGAGAACCAGAACCAAAAGTTTGTAAAGCCATGGCATAGTGATGCTCCCTATCTTGTAATCCGATATAGCCGCCGTTGATCGCCTTGGTCAGCCCTCTAAAGTCGTTATTATCTACAAATTTATTAAGCTTGTTCGTTTCCCAGAACCAGCAAGCTGACTGCGCTGCACCCTCGAACGTGGCAAGATACTCAGGCACATCGTTTATGTTCATCTCCAGACTATCGGCAAAGTTCTGATAATTACTTCGGCCTGTGAGTTGGATAAGACCACGGCCACAAAAGCGGTAGCCATCACCGCTAGACTCATCACCATTGCCCATACGACTAGCGTAGACACGGTTTGCAATCGCTTCCTGTTTGTTTGGTCTGGCACAGTACTCTTTGGCTAGTTCTTCGGTTGGGAAATACTTATGGAATAGTCTGGTTAGCGCAGCTGGCTTGTAGTTCAGATTCTCTTTCAGAACCATGAACCCGCCGGACTCGTGGGAACACTGAGCCAAGAACGCTGCCATACGCTGTGGAGATGTAATGTCGTAATCGGGTAGGAGTTGCTCCAGTGCGTGATACCACTGGTCGATATACGGATTCTTTGGGAGGACTTGTTTGAGTTGTGCTTTAGTTAGCATCGATCTTCCTAAGCCTTTCCATCTCTAAATTATGTTCTTCTAGCATCGCCCGTTTTAGCTCTCGCATACGATGAATCTCTCGTACCGCTATTACCGTTGCATTACTCATGTCCATGTACATGAACCCAAGGACAGGGATGGCGATAACGAACACGAGAGACATGGTGAGCAGGCACACTAATAAAGCCCACGGTACGTTTCCGTCGTCCTTAGAAACACGAAAACGAGGGCCATCCAGACTACGACGAAAAAGATTGCTCCAACCCATACTGCTTGCTCCTTCATTTCTTCGATCATCTGCCGACGTTTCCATGCAGCTATTTGCTGCTCCCGATGCCGCTCCTCGTTAGCGACTTGCTGTTCGCCTACGATACGTGCACGCATCGCCTCGAATCGGGTATACACGTCTTTCATCTCTGGCGGAGACCGATAAACCATTTCCTCCCTAATTTCTTCTAGCATCTGATCGAGCCGTGTGCGGATTAAAACACGCTGTAGTGCTCTCCTGCTTAAAGAAACATCACCTTCGTAGACCTTAGAAGCGTTGTTTTCTTCGTCCCAGAATATCTTCTCAACTGCATCCATTGCGTCGAAGAACTTACCTAAGTGCTCACCTACCTGCGATATAGCATCGTTAGGATCGGTTTTCGCTACTTCCTGTACTCGCTGTACTTCAGCGTTGTATTGTATTTTCTCAGCAGCCGTTCGCGGCTTTGAGTTGAATTGTTGCTTTAGATCATCCAGTACTTCCTTTACTTCTCCCGCTGTACCCTTAATGTCTCTATAGAGTTTACATCCAGCCTTTGCCGCAGCGATGGCGGCGTTAGCAGCAGCTAGTAGAGTAAGTGGGTCCACATTTTACTCGGCCATTCGTCTGTTATGTTCTTCTTCCTCGCGCTTATCCTGCTTGTATCGGTAGTACCAATTAACGCAGAGGCCAATAAGACCAATAGTAATACCTGCCAGCATCCCAAATTCGCTAGACAGAAACCAAGACACTACACTACTTCCAGCTGCTATAGTTGTGACTTTACTAGCCCCAGCCGCAATAGTAGCGTCGTTTAAAAGTTGGTTGTCTGTCATGATTTTTCTATTAAAAAACTACTTCAACCCACGTTACACTGTCCTCATCCCAAGTATATATTTTTCCATCGTTAGGATGCGGTACAGGGGAATTCCACAAACAAGTAGTTTCGTCTAGAACCCAACTTGGAAATGGTTGTGGTGCTATAAAAGCATCTTTATAAAAGTCGTAAGTATATCCTATACCAGCATAATTTTTACGTAGGGGTCTACCTTCTGGATGTTGCCCACCATAAGTATTGTAAGATGTTTGAATCCATCCGTCACCAAACATTCCTGAATCAATAACATCCTGTTCAGCGACAATCATATCAACAACTATGCCATCAATAACTTTTGCAAAATGTGCCATAATTTTTAAAATGTAATTGAGCCAGAACTAGTAAATTTATAAATGCGATACCCGCCTGTGACGGTAATTGTTGGCGATCCCGTTGTTGTAGCCGCTGGAACGCTGTCTGGATAACGCAAAATCACAACACCAGAACCACCTGCACCAGATGCAACATTTCCATCTGAACCGCCGCCACCGCCACCACCAGTGTTTGCCGTACCCGGAAAGCCTGTGCTTGCCCCACCATTACCACCACCACCAGTGCCACCTGTACCCGGCGTTGCAGATGATGATTTACCACCGCCACCGCCGCCACCGTATGCTGTACTTGTTCCACTAATGCTAGATGATGTACCGGCTCCACCGTTTCCTGCAACAGTTGTTGAGCCATTGCCGCCAACCGCACTTGCACCACCACCACCGCCAGCGCCATAATTAGCAGTTGTTGTGCCTGTACCACCATTATTACCTTGCCCCGGCGTTCCTACACCACCAGTTTTTTGTGGGCTAAAACTACCACCACCACCGCCGGAGCCATACGTACCAGAACCGCCAATACCGTTCGCATTACTACCGCCGCCACCACCTTTAAGTGCGGTAAGCGTACTAAATGATGAATTTGTTCCTGCGGTTCCTTGTCCTGTACTTGCAGCGCCGCCCGGACCAACTGTCACAGTATAAGAAACACCAAAAAGTACACCCGTTGTCCCGGTTAATACGCCGCCAGCGCCACCACCACCACCACCACCGTTACCACCACCACCACTAGCAGCACCGGCAACAACCAAATAATCAACCGGCAACTGTTGTCTAGGCCATAAACTATTACTTACCGCATTTGCTACATTTGTAACATTCCAAATTCCATTAGCAACTGTACTTGATGTTGTCGCTGCAATAGATGAAATAACGCCGCCAATATATTTAAGACTCATATAAATCCTATTGTCTGGCAAATGCTATTTTTCGAGGAGTAAATGCGGCTGTATATCTAGCAATGCCCTTAGTGATTCTAAAATCATCTATATAGCCAATATACAATTCAATTGCGGAATTTGGATAACCCATTCCTAAACCAAACGGTTTTGCGCCAATGTTATAAGTTGCTGATCCTTGCCCATCAACAACGCCATTTAAATACAATTTAACATTGTTAGCAGCAGCCCCACTACGAACCAATGCTACGTGATACCAAGTATTAATTGCAATTGTTGTTGTGCAAGTAATAATGCCTGTTTTGGTTCCTGCACCCGGTCCGGCACTGTTTGACCCACCAATCCAAAATTGCAATTTGGATGTTGATTGTTGTATGCGAACTAAATTGCTATCAGGATCAGTTGTGCCTATTCCAAAAACGCCGCGTTCTGCCCCTGCAATAGTTGTTGGGTACATCCAAAATTCAATTGTAAAATCACCTGCGCCTAATTCAAAATTATCTGATGATGCAACATATAAATAGTCTCCCGTCCCGTCAAAAAGCATAGAACCAGAACCATATTTTTTAATCGCTGTACTTACTTGGGCATTACCCGCAGTTTCTACTGCATTTTTTAATGAAGCATCTGTAATACCGGCGTTAGTAAAATTAAGAAGTAACGCTGTATTAGCAATTGCAGTTTGCGGCTCTGTTGGAACGGTAATGGTTGTGTTTGTGTAACCATACACATCGCTTTTTACCAAACGTAAATTTGAAATATAACCCTTCCAAACTCCAGCACCAAGACCGTTAGCGCCTATTTGATATGCCGACGTTCCACTATATGCTGCTGACACTGTACCATTAGCAACACGCACACCATTTAAAAATAGACTTGTTTGGTTCGCCCCAGTACCGCCGCGACTTACTACAATATGATTCCACTGATTTAATCTTGGTAATGTGGTGGAAGTTAATTGCCATGCAACTCCGCGAGTAGCAATCCCCCATGCACCAGAACCATTAAATCCGCATTGAAACTCACTATTAGTAGAAGCCGCATAAATACTCATATCAGTTACAATTGCTGGAATATAAATCCATAATTCAAATGTAAAAACTGATCCGGGCGCTAAATTAGCTGAACTTGGAAGACTTAAATAATCACCAGCGCCATCAACATATCCGCTACCACCCGTAACTGTTGGCGTGTAAGAGTACTGAGGGCGCGCGGGAGAAAATGGCTGTCCTGCTGCAAGTGTTGGTGTTATCGTTCTGTCGTTGGTGCTTGCATCTCTAAACGTAGTATTGTTTTGTAGTGTTAAAAGTGTTGTTCCAGAAATAGCGGTTAATGGCGTAGTAGATGGCGTAAAGGATGTTGAATATAGAGCCGTACCAGTAACAATACGAAGGTTGGATACGTACCCAAAAATATATGAGTTTGCGTTAGCGTATTGGCCTATCGTAGTGCGTCCTTGGTCAGTCCCCCTATTCGCTAATGTAGTTGTGCCAGTTAGGGTTTGAAGCACACCGCCAACAAACAGTTTAATTGCATTAGCAGATACAGATACCGCAACGTGTATCCATGTATTTAAAGGCGTAACTGTGTTACCAACGCACGCTTTTGTACCAGTATCGTTCCACCAAAAACTTAACAGCCCAGTAGAAAGAACCCCAAACATCCAATTAGCACCAGCGCCTGTTGGGTTTTGATCTCCAACAAGGGAAGGCTGTACTGGACCACCTTGCGCAACAGGGTATGCTGTTTGAAATATCCACGCTTCAATAGTAAACGTCGATGTTGTGGTCGGCAAAGATTGGAACGGTGTAGTTGCGTAGTAGCCTGTACCACCAAAGTATCCTGACCAATAACCCGGCTGCGAGCTAAACGGGCTAAGCGATCCTTGCGTAGTGTTGCCGCTACGCGTTATCGTAAAGTTATTTGTGCTGCTATCTAAGAACGTATTGTTTTGAGAGGCATTAGCAGCATTATCCGCTTGGAGCAATAACGTAGTCTGCTTAAAGTTTGGATCAGTACACCATTGATCTGCTGCAACAGCTTGCATTGCTGTTTGCAATGTAAAAACGCCTTCCGTTTGGTTGGTTTGAACACCCGGACCAACATTAGCAGCAAGCGGATTGTATGATGCGGATATATATCCGCCAGCGTTTCGTAATCCCATATTAAGTAATCACTTCAAACGAAGCAACAATATTTAATGCGCTTGCGGTTCCAGAAATAACACCAATTGATTGATTTTCAGTTACGTAAAATGCAGTAGTCTTATCTGTAATAACTAATGTTGCATTTGCCGGAACACTAATTTGATATGCAATGTAGTATGCGGTTCCGCTTGCATAAGTTGCATTATTAGATATTGCAACGCTAATGTTTGCGGCGAAAGCTGTTACATTAGCCACCACTATATTATCAATTTTATGGACACTACCTACAGCGGGAGTTAGCCCAGTAAGCGCTGTCGAACCGTTGTAAGTCCATGTCGCTACCGCAGTAGTTACACTAGGAATTATGTACGCCGTATTTCCATTAATACTGGTGACGTTTACGATATTAGGATTTGCCATTTGTGTCCCTTAGAAGCCGAATATCATCGCCATAGCGATGGCCTTACCCGTTGTAACACCACCACTACCAGATGCCCCCGTAGGACCAGTAGGACCAGCGACCGTAGAGTCTGCACCTGCGGGTCCGGTAGGGCCACCTACGCCCTGAACACCCTGTATACCTTGTATACCCTGTGGACCTGTAGGACCAACAGCACCTGTGTCACCAGTAGTACCAGCAGGACCCGTAGGACCAACAGCGCCGGTAGTTCCAGTCGTACCCGTAGGACCCGTAGGGCCAACTGCACCTGTGTCACCAGTGGCTCCAGTCGCACCCGTAGCTCCAGTAGTGCCTGTAGGACCAGTTGGGCCAACTGCACCTGTGTTACCAGTTGCACCAGTGGCTCCAGTAGTACCCGTAGGACCCGTTGGACCGGCAGCACCAGTAGTGCCCGTAGTACCTGTGTCACCTTGGATACCTTGTGGGCCTGTGGGTCCAACCACACCTTGAATACCCTGAATACCTTGTGGACCCGTAGGACCTGCAGCGCCTTGAGGACCAGTCGGGCCAGCAGCGCCTGTGTCACCAGTAGTACCCTGTGGACCCGTAGGACCTGCCGCACCTGTAGTACCAGTCGTACCCTGTGGACCTGTTGGACCAACAGCGCCCGTATCACCAGTAGTACCAGTAGGACCCGTAGGACCTGCAGCGCCTGTAGTACCAGTAGGACCTGCCACGGTAGAAGCAGCACCAGTAGGACCTGTAGGGCCAATCACACCCTGCGCACCATCTAGGTTAACAGTCCAGTTAGAATAGGTGCCTGACCCAGTTACATTAACTACATCAAACGTAAGCAGTCCAGTACCGCTGTTGTAAGAGATAACGGGGCCATGCAAGTGCGTAGTGGTATCACCGTTGTAGCTAATGATGATATTTTGAGCTTCACTGTACGCCAGCCCAGTACCCACAGTAAGTGTAAGACCAGTGCCAGTAGCAACAGCTAAGCTGCTAGTACTCGTAGTCAAATACTTATCACCACTCAGACCAGCAGTACCAGTCGGCCCTGTAGGACCAGCAGAACCTGTAGGACCAACAGCTCCAGTAGTACCAGTAGTACCAGTAGGTCCTGTCGGACCAGCTACCGTAGAATCTGCGCCTGTGGGTCCTGTAGTACCAGTTGTACCTGTTGGGCCAGTAGGACCCGCTACACCCTGTATACCAGTCGGACCTGTAGGACCCGCTGCGCCTGTAGTACCAGTGGAACCTACATCACCTTGTGGTCCGGTAGGGCCAACTATGCCCTGAATACCCTGTACACCCTGAACACCTTGGATACCTTGTGCGCCTGTGGGACCAGTAGGGCCAGCCACCGTAGAATTGGCACCTGTTGTCCCCGTAGGACCTGTAGGACCGGCAGTACCAGCAGAGCCAGTTGGCCCGGCTACAGAAGATGCGGCTCCTGTGGGACCAGTAGGACCGGCAATACCAGCAGAGCCAGTTGGCCCCGTAGCACCATCAACACCTATAGTTCCATTAGTACCAGTTGGCCCGATAGCGCCAGTAGGTCCAGTGGCGCCAGCGTTACCCTGAACACCTTGGATGCCCTGAACACCTTGTGGACCAGTTGGGCCTATAACACCTTGCCCACCAGTATTACCAGTAGGACCTGTAGCACCAACAGCACCAGTAGGCCCAGTAGGACCACTAATAGGACCAGCAGGTTGCCATGAGTATGTAGTCATTTTCTACCTTATGGGTTTGGTGTCCATACATAAGCGACACCTGTGGCCTGAACCACCCACGAGTCCCCCTGTACGTTTCCTGTAGTCGGCAAATCCCCGACAGTAGCCACAGCACCTAACACAGCTAACCCTTGCCCCTGAGCACCGGTCGGGCCGGTAGGTCCAATAGTTCCAGATGGACCCGTTGGACCAGATGGACCCGTAGGCCCTAATGCCCCTTGCGGCCCAACAGAAGCTACTTCAATAATAATTGGGTCTACTTGGGAAACTATAATAGTTTCGTCGTCAATGACGGTTACGATATCGTTACTCATGGCCGCGTTACCTCTCTGGATAACTCGACAGAGCCTTCTATAAGTCGTGTCACGATACCACCAGAGCTTTGTAACTCAAGGTCGTAAACAGCACCCCTGAACGAGAAATCATCAGTACTTGTAGCAGGAATATTGATGGCTATAGTGCCAGCAGAACCACCCAACGTGATTATTCCATTCTCAGTAGTGCCAGAAAATAAGATATCAGTGGAAGATTTACTGCGGCGAAATTGCATACGAGCAGTGTAGCCCGTCAAGTTGATAGCAACACTACTAGAATTTTTCCATGTAATAGTCTTCAGGAAAGTAGCGCCCTGCTCAACATAAAAATCATATATTCCTGCAGACATAACCGCACTCCTTAGAACCTGCGAAATTTGACTTGTAACGGCACGTTGCGCACGTCACGTATTCTGGCGTTGGTCACGCCCTGCTCGTATAGCTTCTTGTTCATCAGCGCGATGTCAGGGTTAGTCCACTCTTTATTTGGAACTCGTGTGAGTCTCCACAACACACCGCTTACTAGCGTATCAGCCCAAGTCTCATATATCCAGTCTTCTACACCACGTGCAGTACGCGACGGCTTGAGCGCAATCTCACCCTTGAGCGTGTACACGTCATCAGGGATGTAGAACAAGCGAATTGATTTTTCTTTGACTACCCAATACTTACTTGGGCGACCTGTTCTTAGCAAGTCGTTATGATCCACTAGACGCGAATCAGTGTGGGTAATTTCTCTATCGTCTATCAGTATCCAAAGCACAGATTCAATAACGGCAGAACCATCTACGTCATATTCAGCTTGATCTACCACAGTGTTCTGTGTCTCAAGACTCTCTCGCCAGATGTGTGTACGGGCGCAGAAATCCGCTGCAACAGCTGCAAAAGCTGTCTTAATCGTAGCTTCAGGACAACCGGGGATATCCGGTGTAACGAGCGGAAGAATGGTATCCCAAGTTGTTGTGGCCATTATCGATCCTCTGGAACTTCTTTCTGTTCGCTAGTATTGATACTATTTAACGCTTCTAAAGTCGCTTGGAAGTACGCAGTAGCGCGAGCGGCATTGTTAGCCTGCTCAACATCCTTACTGTATGCGCGATAGAGCATGTAGTCTAGTAATACATTAGCGTATGTATCATCAAGATTTATCGTAGTGGTTGTAGCTGGATTAAGTAATTGCACTTCGGTAAGCGCATGTGAAGCAGGGAAAGTAGAGTAAACGATCTCAACTTGTGATGCTGTAGTGGCCGGTGGATAGGTAAGAAACTCTTTTGGAAGTCTATGGTCAAACATATACTTCTCTATACTGATAGCTGGTGTATCCGCTGTCCAACCGGGACGCTGATCGTCCATTGTTTGTCTATCTACTAATCGAATAGACTTTTTATTAGACGTAGCAGCTACGTTAGCGATTACCTCTAAAAGCCGTTGTGCATTAAAAAATGAATTTAACGACTGACGATAACCGGCAACACAAGTAAAAGTCTCCACCTGCGCGTTGGCATCTGGGCGTCTATTGACGATTTCCCTATAGCCAGCGTTCAACCATGCCTGCAGTTCCAACCCTGTCCAACGGACAGCAGTAGGGTCTTTCAACACGGTCAATGCGTTGGATATTAGTTCTACGACTTTTACTGTGGCCATTTCTCAACCTTTAGTCGTCCGGGTTACTGATTGTAGTATCGAGACCCTCTACAACTACAGGCTCGTCAGCAGCCGCTACGGGTTCCTCGGAGTTTACCACAGGCTCTTCGATTTCTAGAGTAGCAATTTTAGGTGTTCTGGCACGTTTCTTAGGTTCTTCTGCTGCGCCTTCTGCTGCCGCACGTAAACGGCCTTCCTCAGTAAACTCCATATTGTCGCCATTGAGCTGACCAAGTACTACATAGTTCTGGCCTTCGCGTACGCGAGCTTTGCCGCGAACAATTTCACCACCTAGTTTTTCAAGGAGTTCGTATACGTTCATTTTATTTCCCATAGAAAACTCGGGGCCGAAGCCCCGAGAGTAGTTTTACTAAAGTTAGGCAGGAGTTGCAACTGCACCAAGAATAGCGATCCACGTCAGGCCATCGGTACCGATCTGAATCAGTTCGGCGACTTGTTGCTGACCGACTACCAAAGCGGCGTTAGCTGCTGCGCCGTTGATCGTACCACCAGTGTTAGGGTAGATTTTGATATCTTGAGCAGAGTCAAGATTAGCTACAACAACACGACTTGCTTGCGAAAGGCTTGCTGGAAGAATAACACCATCGTTGTCAGCAGCGACGACAGTTACAGTAGCCAGTGCACCAGTAATAGCAGTAGCGCCAGCTGCGGTTTGTGTTGCACCTGCGGTAATGCCCGTCTGGACACCACCTACTATCATTGCATATTGAGTACTTGCCATAATAATCTCCAAATAGAATAGAAATTAGGGGGCCGAAGCCCCCCAAACTTACGATGCGGAACCGACTTGCGCCATCACGAGCGCTTCGTCTTTCACGACTTTGCGACCATAGACAGCCAGACCGCGAACGATGTCGCCGAAGTCTGATTGGTTACGCAGTGGCTCGGTCTTGTTGACAGTCATTGCGAAAGCAACGGCGTCCTTGGTACCAGCCAACATGGTGCGACGAGCTTTAGCACTCGACAACGAACCACCAGTTGAAGGATCGGACAAACCAGCAACTAACGACTTGCCAGCTGCGCCACGTGGGAGCAGGTTAGACACGTAGACCGTAAAGCGGTCGAGCATACCGATCTTGCCGGTACGAACGATACTTGTCTGGTCGCCAGTGAAGTACGCTTGAGCAATGTTCGATTGCATCAGCAGGTGACGATCGAACGGGGAGATTACCAACCAACGACCCGACTCAGGGACGTTTTGCTCGTCCAGAACCGAAGACATACGCAGGATGGCGTTCAATACGTTGGCAGCGCTCGACTGGTCAATAGGAGTAACGTCAGTACCCAGATTGTACGCAGCAGAAATCTTACCAGCGGTAGCACCTTCTTTTTGCGAAGCAGGACCTTCGGTCACGAACGAGTTGAAGAAGACTTCATTCTCGATAGCGATTTTCAGTTGCTTGGCAGCGTCGTCGGTGAACATGTTCATCAGGTCCATATCAGATTGATAGGACAGAACGTCGTTCACTTGAACGCCAAAGTACATACCCTTGTTGACTTGCATGTCAGTGTAGATAGGGGTAGGAACTTCGTAGCTCAGGTTGTTACCAGCTTCGTAGTTGGAGATGCTGATCGAAGGAGCAGTGCGGATACGAATCGTATCGCCTTGGTTCTTCAGTTCGCCTTCCCAAGTCGTGTTAGCGATCTCGGACAGCATGGTGTTCTGGTAGAACTTAGCGTTCAGTTTGCCAGACCACAGGGTTGGAATAAAGCCACCGGAGTAGCTAGGATTGGTGTTGAACGGCGATTGAACCGGGAATACAGCAGCCATGATTGGCCTCCTATTTAAGATAAAAGAAAAGTTGGTTTATCTAGGCTGCTGGCATGTACTTATGCAGTTACGCGTCCGTCCATGTAAGCAGCGTCGATTTCGGCTTCAAGTTTTTTTGCCTCATCAAACTTCTGCGTCGAATGTAACTGGGTAATCTTCTGGAACATTTTCTCAACATCATTCGTCGAGTAAATCTTTCCTTTCTGACTAACCGGCGTCTGCGACGTAGCAGATCGGGTTGGCTGGACTTGGCGTTCAAGCTCTGAGTCTTTAGGGTTTACAACCGGAACCGCTGTCAACTGTCTAAACAAGTTGACGTAGTATGCGACTCCCTCTGCATCCCCTGAGTTAAAGGCGCTCTGTGCGATGGCGCGGCGGGGTGAACGTAGAATTGGGTCAAACTCATCAAGCCAAGACACCCAAGCTGGATCGTTGTTGAGGTTATCGAAATCCGGCACCATGCGATGCAGTTTTTGTTCAAACGTCATTTCACCGACTTGACTACCTGTTCGTTGAATCTGGCTACGCAGTTCTTCATTCTCTGCCTTCAGAGCATCTACTGATGCACCGAATTCCATTGCAACTTCACGAGCAACTTTACGCTGAACTTCAATGAGATCAGCCCCAAATGCTTGCACGTCCTCATCCGTCACGAGAGTTTCACGTTTGGTATTGGTAGTCGGTGTAGCAGACGGAGCAGGTTTAGCTTCAGCTTGTTGCCGTAAATTCGCAACGTACGTCTGCAATTCCTTTACCTGAGCATGTAGCCTAGGTACTTCCGCGTCGTACATACCTTTTAGGGTACGGTACTTCTGCTGCCACGTTTCTTCCGTTACTTCCGGTGTAGTAGGCTCGTTCGGCTTTACTTCTGCAGTTGGCTCAACAGGAACGGTCTTATCCGGCTCTGCTTGCGGCGCTTCGGTCTCCGATTCTGCAGTAGGTTCTGCAGGAGGTTCCGAGTTAGCGTTAAGCTGCTTCTCTAATTCCTCAATCTCCTTCATTTGCTGCTCAATCTGCTTCGGTAATGCCATGTGTAGTTCTCCTTTTAGCTCCAACTCTGCCTTCAGCTCCTCTTCCGGTGTGCCTACGACATAATGGTTTGCTTCGGACTAATAAAATGCGACTATTTAAGCCGCTCCAAGATTGACGACGATTCTTCAACCGCCTCCAAAAAATCTTGTAAAACTCTAGCTCTCCCCTGAAGACGACGAATTAAATGCTCTTCGTCAGCCGTCACTAGGGATGCTTTTGTTTCGTCTAATTTGTGTTTAAAGAGCTGAATAAGACCTTCGTTTTCTGGCAACCGGCACTTATTCAGTGCCTGTACATACTTACGATCTGGTCTATTCTCAAGAAATAGATTCATAAATGACTATGTAACATCCGGTGTATTTACTTGTCAAGCAATTACGATAAGAACTCTAGTTTATACAGCGTAGAATCCATTAGCGCGACGATTTCATCGATGATGTTTTGCAGTTCACTGTACGGAGTCATACCGAGACGGTTGTCATCAATATAACGACGAAGACCTTTAAGCATCGTAATTGGATCAGAATCTTGCTTAAATGGAACTTCTGGGTAGTCAATGAGGCCGTACCGACCTTGGTACGCTTCTACAAGATGATCAGTCAAATCAACGATCTTGTCGTAGTAAGTACCAAGCGCCATGTGCGCAGCAAAGCTACGGGTTCTCAGGTGCTGCATATGTGCGTTAGTACGTGAATGGAATAGCTCCATAACAAACGCACCACAGCTAGGCGATGAAGAAATGCCTTTCATAATTACACTCCGTTAGGTCGAGGGGACATAAAATTGGATTCTCTGCCACCGGCAGGAGACCCGTCTGGCAAGGTAGCTGGGGCGTTTAGCTTCGCTGGGGTACCTTGACCACCGCCACCGCCCTGCTTCATCGCTTCTTCCGCAGCACCCATGAACGTAGCGATCTGTTGCTGTAGTTGCATGATTGTCTGCTGTTGCTGCTGGATAACTGTGAGCTGCTGACGGTCAGGAACGATACGATCGATATTACCGCTCAAGTTCCGTGCTACATCACGCAACAGTTCTGCTGTACCAGACTGGCCAACGATCTGCTGAGCCACTGGGCTATTGAGTACCACTTGCAGGAACTCGTTACGGCGAATCGCTTCAGCTTCCTTAACAACCAGAGCCTGCGCACCACGGGCAACGACGTTCACATCGCCAATGAAGTCTGGGTCTTTGCTATAGCGAAGGTTATCTTGATAGAGACGCTCTATGATTGGAATCAAAATGTGCTGGTCAATGTTGCTAATAACCTGCTTGATACCTTTGCCAGCGTTCGAGATCAGCATGGACAAGCCAGACGATGTACGACCTGCACCACCCGAACTCTCACCTGTCATGTAGCGAGGGATCATCGTGTCTTCGTCTGCGCGGATCGAGAACTTCTCAAACACTGACATCAGCTCTTGTGCGTTGCTGGATGGTTGGAAGAACGTGAGTGGCTGAGAGCCATCATTGTAGTCAGACGCTTGGAACTGCCATACTTTCCATGGGTACATCTGTGTAATATCTTCGCCAGCTGGGATGCGGGACAAGTTAACCCCGACCTGTGGACCGGACGAAATACCCATGTTGTTTGACAGTGCGCGAGCAGCGCCGTTGACCATATTCTGCGAATCACGGCACAGGTCTGGTACGCCTTTTCCATCGACGGAACCGGGCAGGTTCTCATACGACGTAAGGAAGTACGGCTTACGACCAAGCGGATCGTAGTTCAACTCTGCACGGATCACGGTGTTGCCAATCAGCCACACTTCGCACGGATAGGTAAGCTGTGGGTCAGGAACCAACTTAGCATCCATACCCCAATCAAGTAACTCTTGACCTTGTACGGTATCCCACAATTGTAGCGCGTCAACCAAGTCGTCGGTATGCAGCGCGTAGGTTAGGTTCTTACCCTCGGCAGTTGCCTTAGCGGAGTCAGTCCACAACCACTCTTTCAAGTTGCCGTTGTTGAACTCGCTCAGCACAGTACGAATAGCCGACTCACTATAGCCCTCAACACCGATTAACGCTTCGAGTGCTTCGCGTGTCATCTTGTGACGCTCAATGATGAAGCCATCGCCAATGTTCCACGCCCACGGTGCCCAATAGACCATGAACGGATCGACGCGTTCCCACTCGTTGCGAATCTCTTCGATCGGCTTTAGCTCGTTACCTTGCCACTTCAGTGTTTTGCGACGACGCTTTACTGGTCCTTTCATCACCGCGTACGGGAATGTAACCACGTCATCTAAGAACTCATTGAACGCTGCCTGAAAACCACCTTGTACTAACTGGTCTTCCATCTTCGTTTCCATACGATCGATGCGCTTCTCAGCTTCTTCTTTGAGCTGGTGCGTCATCCGATCTTTCATCTGCTGTGCAGCGTCGGCAAGTGTTGCTTCGTCTGGCTGTTGCCCTTGTGCATACATCTGCATAAGTTGCGTGGCCATCTGCGACTGCAGATTCTGAATTACATCAGGCGGGAGGTCTGGGACAGGTGTTGACTCAAGATTCCATGGGCGGTCAGAGCCAGTACCTAATAGTGTGTCACGTAACCAGCTTGTCGCTGCACGGCACTTAACTGAAGTCAACTGCACGAAGATGTCGGAGCCGCCCTGCTGACTAATCTCAGCTAACTTCTCTGGGTCATACTCACCATTGCGCTGACGCAGACACTGCAACATGCGCTCTTCAAGTTCTCGCTTGGCCAGTCGTGCTGACTGCCATCTTTTAGTTACATGAGAAGACAGCCCAAGAATTACCGGCTGTGCGTTCTGTTCGTCTGACTTGCGCTTAGCTTCAGCTTCGAGGTCCGAAGCCCGAGCCACAGGCATGAGTGCTAATCCATTCATTTTTAAATCCTTGGAGTGCCGGGTGAAGGTGCTGTTGAACCTTTTACAAGAACCAACACATATAAGATAGAGGCTTGGTTATTTGTAGACGTACCAAGAGCAGTAGCCTCAATGTCTGTTTTCTCTGGTATTGCGATGGGATACTCAAAAGGATACTCAATAGCACCGTTGTTAACCGTAACTACCGCTGCGGTTCTACGTACACCAGTGGCGTCCGTAGTCAGTAATCTACCACGCACTGCTGCGCTACCACCACTCTGTCCCGCAGAAAAATTACCTTGCATCAGGTACCCAGTATGCCCAGCAGGGATGGTGTAGTGCCCAGAAACCGTATTATTGTAGTCAAACTTAATGATGTTATATACCGTATCAGGAACACCTGCAGTTACTGTGCCGTTGCCGAAAAATATGTCACCAAGTGCAGATATGCTTGTACCCGTTGATGCTACGAAAGCGTAGTTTATGCGAATAAACAGTTTAGTAGTTACTACCGCTGTCTGTCCGTTGAGTGTTACCGTCTCGGAAATCTCATCATAATTATTGTCGAGACCATTGATCGTAACCGTTCTTGCCCCTATGCCGTTCGACGTATCGTCTGCACTAGCTGAACTTACTTTGACTGTTACTGCTGTAGTGGGGTGGACAAGAGACCCGGTGTGCGGCCAAACAGTCACTTCTGCTGTGTCCACATCTGGGTTATAACCGAATACTGTAATAGCACGATGTCCCTGAACCAAGCCACGGGAAACCTGTAACTCAAACGGCTCCGTTCTTTGGTCTTCGGTTATCGATGGGTAAAAGAACGCCATATGTCCTCCAAGTCAGGTACCCCTATGTATCACCGGGATACCAGATGTGTCAAGTATAGGCGTATTGTACCCGCTTAATCTCGCGTCGGGCCATTGTCAACGCATTTCCTCGCACATTCATGTCGATCACGGAGTCAGCGTACTGGTTGGCGTCATGCACGTGGGAGTACTCGTTCTTGTCCGGCGCGTCCTCAATCTCCCCGTTTTTCTTCACTTTGTACCGATACCCCGACCGGAATCCTTTTATCAGCATGGTGCAACGCGGGTCGATCAGATACATCGCTTTACCTTCCAACTGCTGCGACAGGAGCCGCTCCACCGCCTGAATCCTAAGCTCCGGCTTATTCGTCGGAGGCTTAACACATTTATAACCCGCCACTTTCAGTGCATCCACCAGCGTCATCTCGTTGAGCTGCTGTTTCATAAACCCCGCCGGGTCAGGAGCGCAGACCAGCGTGTGTCCGGGGAAGTGGTTGGCCACGTATGGATTTAGCATGGTCCGTATAAACGTCTCGATGCCCATGTTCTCAGAAGTAATCTCGCCTAGTGTCACCACCCGACCACGCGGGTCTCGCTGTTTAAAGACAGCGGCGGGTGTCCGTCCGAAGTCAATCCCGATAATGATGGGAAAGTCTTGGCTGGCAATGGCTCTCAATTCTCCTTTGGAAATGTGAAAGTCCGACACGAACGTCTTCTGATATACAGGCAACCCTGAGAGACTGCGCCCCCACTTACCGTCCACGTAGACCGAAACCCAATCCTCGGACTTACCCACCATGATGTCTTCGTAGTAATGCGAAGGCAAGTGCTGAATCCAATCCGCTTCCGCCGACCTACCCGACGGCTGTATGGTGACGTGCACTTTGTCTGGGTCTGCGTCGGACAGATATTCTTCCCAGTGCGTATCCGCATCGGCGGGGTTAGTCGCCCCCCATACTTTCTTGAGCTGCTTCCCGCTGTCGTCCACACATCCCTGTATGGGATTACCTTTGTCATCGACCCCCCACACTGGTCTATGCGGCACCATCATCCCGTTGGGATATCGCCCCAGTCGTCCGGTCAGTGCATCAAACACGTCAGGGTTAATCTCTCGTATCTCATCCACCATGGCAAAGGATAACTGCAGGGAGAGAAGTCGCCGTACGTCGTTGGCATCATCTAGTCCCCTAAATAGTATATCGCACTCAACATCGTCGAATTTCATGACGAAGCGCAACTCAGTACGCAAGTACGCACCCGCCTGTCCCTCTGGAAACAGATTGAGAAAGTCTTTAATAGTCGAGTCAAGCAACATCTGACGCGTGTTACGTACCACTGCACAACGAGACCGGCGAATACCATCGGCACAGGCAGCAACCTTCTTCGCCTCAATCGGTATTTTCATCAGGGACGCAGTAGTCTTCGTCGATCCCACAGGACCTACAATAAACGACTGGAACTTATCACTGAGCAAATAGGGAACGACGGAGGGTACTGGGGTGTAGTTAACGCTCATAGGTAGTCATCGCCTGCGTACTCATACTCATCGCCCTCACCTAGCAAAATAGGTTGTTTTTGCTCTAATTTTGGTATTTTTTGCACATTTTCAGGTGTTTCTGCCTCTAAAACGATGGTTTGGGAGGGTGAATTTGGGCTACTTGGGATGTTAATTGTGATCGAAAAACCGGGTCCGGCAAGGGCAGAAGAGTCCTTTTTAGGCTTTAAATCAGCCCATTCTACGAAGTTTTCGAGTATTTTTGTACGCACAGCCGCCGGTGTGTCGGGGTCTTGTGCCATATGGTAGGCCGTAGCAAGCAAATCTTCAGCTAATACCTTGCTCTTTGCAGCAAAGGAGAAGCCGTTGTCTTTTAGCTCTAACGTATAGGCGTCAACATACCGCTGGAACTGTGGGTTCTTTGCGATTTGGTCGTACTCTATCTGCGTGACACCTTCGCCTGCAATAACTTCGTGAGTCGGCCTTGCAGCCCCCACTTGGTTTCTAGCTATGGCAAGCGCTAATGATCGCAGCAGTTGGTCTGCATTGATTGCGCTGTTCATGTCGGGAATGTAACACAAAAAAAATTTGGTGTGTGAATAAGACCCCCACCCCCTAAATAATTTAAATAAATATTAACCACACCACAAATAAATCATACAA